>ENA-ORXR01000998-ORXR01000998.1-marine-metagenome-genome-assembly--contig:-NODE-998-length-32388-cov-8.227539_pt1 | contig 32388 bp, 26 predicted proteins | sample MGYA00237866_ERZ511479 | MGnify/ENA metagenome assembly ERZ511479
GGATGTTCTCCAACAAAGTAATCGGACAAATTTCGCCAAATGAACTTATCATAATTAGTTTGACTTACTACTTAGTGGTTCAATTCATTTTTCGTTTTCGCTAAGAGAATTTTCTATGAAAAAATACATTATTTTGCTACGCGGTATTAATGTGGGTGGTCATAAAAAGATAAAAATGGCTGACCTTCGCACGATGCTCGAAGCCATGAATTTTTCAAATGTTCAGACTTATATTCAAAGTGGAAATATTATTTTTGAACACGAGCCATGTTCCAATTCCGAATTAGAACAAAGCATTAAAACGGAAATCAAAAACACCTTCACTCATGATGTTCCCGTCTTGGCAATGACCGTAGAAGAGTTACAATATATTTTTAATAATAATCCTTTTTTGAACGAAAGAAATGAAGACATTACGAAATTGCACGTCACCATTCTTTCAAAAGTCGCTGACAGTCAACTGATTGATTCAATAAAAGACATTCAACACAAAGCAGATGAATTTCAAATCATCGGTAAGAAAATTTACATATTCTGCCCAGACGGATACGGCAGGACGAAATTTGTCAACAACTTTTTTGAAAAAAAATTAAACGTACCCGCTACTACACGCAATTGGAAAACCATCAAAAAGTTAATTGAAATGACCGATTGAGTTGTACTCTGGATGAAGGCATCAAGTCTTATATCTTGATACTTGATACTTGATACCCAGTTCACCGCCTCGCATAATCCTCAAACATCGCTTCTTGTTCGGCTTCGGAGAGTATCGAAGTATCATATTTACCCGCTTGAATACGCTGTCGTAATGCTTCGTACAAAGTAACGGCACAAGCCACCGAAATATTCAAACTTTTAATCATACCCATTTGCGGAATTACAAAATTGCCATCGCAGAGTGCGAGGGCTTCTTCCGTTACACCATCGTGTTCATTACCGAAAAGTAAGGCGACTGATTCCGATAAATTCATATCATACATGGAGGTAGAATCGTGTCCGAGGTGAGTGGCAAAAATGCGTTTATATTTGCGACGAACATCCTTAAAGCAAGCATCACGGTCTTGATAAAAATGTATATCTACCCACTTTTTGGCACTTGAAGCACTCTTTTTTCCACGATTCAGATTTTCTTCATCCAGTTCGGTATAAATAACAAAAATCTCACCGATGCCCACCGAATCACAAGTCCGCATGACTGCCCCGATGTTGTGTGGGTCATGCACATTTTCAAGGATTACGGTCAGGTCGGTTTGTCGTTGTCGAATGATTTTCCTGAATCGCTCTTCGCGTTCTTCCGTCATGATGATGGGTAATTCCATGCGCCCTATTGGTCTAATAAATTTTCTTTTAAAAATAGCGCGACGGCTTCTGTCATACGGTCTCTGTTTTCCTTTTTTCTAAATCCGTGACCTTCATCTTTTGCCAACATGTACCAGACTTTGCCCTTGTTGGCGCGTATGGATTTGACCATTTGTTCGGACTCGGAAGCGGGTACGCGCGGGTCGTTTGCGCCTTGAATGACAAACAATGGTTTTTTGATTTTATTGGCGTGATTGGTCGGAGAAATAGATAGTAAATACTCTCTCATTTTGGGATCTCTTTCATCGCCATATTCGGCTCTCCGAAGGTCGCGTCTGTACTCTTCCGTATTTTCAAGGAAAGTCACAAAATTGCTGATACCGACAATATCAACGCCACATTTGAGTTTATCATTAAAATTATACATAGAGGATAAAACCATGTATCCACCATAAGAACCACCAAAAACAGCAATGCGGTCTGTGTCAAATTCGTCTTGATTTTCAATCCATTCTATGAGTTTCCCAATGTCTTTAACCGAATTTTCACGTTTAAAACCATTGTCCAATTTCAAATAAGATTTGCCGTATCCGGCAGAGCCGCGTACATTGGGCGCGATGACGGCAATGCCCATTTCATTGGTCAGAAAAGCATAAAATGACGAAAAATTTGGTTTGTGCTGCGCCTCTGGACCGCCATGAATCGCAATCACGACCGGGTATGGACCTTCTGTGTGTTTAGGTTTGTAAACGAAAGCGGGAATCTGCCTTTTTTCATTGTCCAAATCATCAAAAGTCGGATAATTAATCAACTCCGGTGTAGGAAAATAATCGGTATTGAGTCCGCCAACTTCGCTGTGCGTCCACCTTGTTTGTTTCATCGTATGAAGGTCAATCGAAAAGATGTCTCCGGGTGTTTGTGCGGTATTGAGTGATATGGCGAGTTGGTTTTGAGTTGGGTGAAAATTGAGAGCATAGATTTGCCCAATCGGTATGTCTGGAATTTTGCTAAATTGATTGGTCGCCAAATCTAATAGATACAGTTGACTAAAGCCATTCTCATTAACCGTAAAAGCAGCTTTTGTTCTATCTTTATTTTGAGTAAATTCATCTACATTCCAAGGGATTTCATTTGTAATATCTTCAATTTGTTTTGTATTTTTATCATACAATGCCAATGTATTAAACTCGCTTCCTTCACTTGTCGTGATATAAATTTTGTCTCCGCTTTTGTTCCAAGCTTGCGCCCAAAAAACGGTTTCATTTTCATTTTCATTAATTTGTGTGAGTTGATTATTTGTAGTATCAAAAATGAAAGAATTGGATTTGGTACTCGATAAATATTGGGTAACTATCAACCGTTTATCGTCTGGCGACCAATCATTTACCATCCAATAGCCTCCGCTTTCGGCAATTTTGAGTTCGGCTTTATGTGGAGAGGAAATATCGGAGATATAAATATCAAAATCTTTGGTGTTGCGTCTCGTCGAAGTAAAAGCAAATTTATCGCCTTTATTAGACCATAAAATTCCAAAATTGACGGACTTACCATCACTAATCATTTCGGCATTTCCATTATTCATGTTATACCAATATATCTGTGCAAATTCGCTTCCACCTGTGTCTTTCGTAAAAAGAAAGCCATTATAATCCTTTGAAGGACAGAATTTTCCGTTTGTTACCGGTTCATTGAAAAAAGTGATTTGATGTCGCGCGGCACCGGGTTTGCTCAGGGTATGCAATTGAGTGGTGTTGCCAAATCTGGTGGAGACCAAGACACCTGCTTCGTCGGGCAACCAATCTTCAAAAGATGCCGAGCGCGTGTTTTGATATTGTTGTACTCGCGATTTGAGGTTTTGAGGTATTTCGGGGACATCTTCTAAGATCATTTTGCCGACTTCCCTTCTTTCTTGGGCATTGGCGAGATAAGCAGATAGTATAATTAAGCTCATTGAAATTAATTTGGAAAATAAGTTATAAACATTTTTCATTCAACCGTTTTTATAAAAAGAATCGTAAATGCCAAACCATGCCTGGAAGCAGGAATTTTTAAATCGGCTAATGTTTTTTTAGGATTGATACTGTTCAAAATTAGGTATAAAAAACGAAATAACAAAAATGTTAGTGCATGTTTAATTTTTTTCAACCTGATAATCAATGATTTGTGATTTTGGCGAGGCACCAAAGAAGGAGTTTATTGGAATAAATGACTGTTTTCAAGGAGGAGACATTTCAAATAGGTAGCGCAAATTTATGAATTTGCGCTACCTATTTGACTTTGTGGCATACCGAATCGGCTGAACCGAGAGGAGCCTCATTCGCGTCGAATTTGGCTCGTGTAAAGAAAAAATAATCCCGATAGCTATACGGCTTTTGCACCGCGAAAAATATGTATTTCAATGTAAATCAAAATCTTATACTTTATTTTTTTTCTTAAAATGAAGCAAAATTAGCGTTTTTTCATCAAAATACATTTTTCATTAATTTTTAAATTATTTATAATCAATTATTTATGATTTTTTTTCAGTGCAAAAGCCGTATAGCTATCGGGAGAAGATGTAGTGTTTATTATCTTTTCATCCCTAAATGCCAGTTCTATACCTTCTTTTTTTTGCGGATTCAAATAACAAAATCCAACTTTTGCTATGATAAAAAGGTACTCTATATCGTATTTTTGCCACCAAATTCATATCCAAAAAAAGCTGGTGTAAATATAGCATCACCTCTCGTCGGCTACCTTCCTGTTGATAAATGAAATCTTCGGCTACCCGTCTAACATTGGACACTTTGACAATCAGTGAGTTATAAAGGTGTTGAAATTCAAGCGACTGTAATAACTGCGGACTGCCGACTGTCCAACTGCGGACTGATAGCCAAATCTTCTACTTCACTCATTTCAATGAAATTTTAAACTCGTCCCGGATAAGCGATTAAAGCCTTTTCCAAACTATCCATCGCTTTATTCAAATCATCTTCATTCAATACATAAGCAATACGCACTTCCTGCTTGCCGAGCCCTTTGGTCGAATAAAATCCCGACCCCGGAGCCATCATGACTGTAGCATTATCATGTTCAAACTCTTCAAGCAACCATTGGCAAAATTTTTCAGAATCATCAATCGGCAATTGCACAAAAGCATAAAAAGCTCCGCCCGGAGTTGGTGCGACGACTCCTTGCATGGCATTGAGTCTTTCAACAAGTAACTTGCGCCGACGGTCAAATTCTGCGATAGCATCCGAGACATAATCCAAAGGAGCATCAAGCACGGCTTCTGCCACTATCAATCCGAATGTCGGCGGACTGAGTCTTGCTTGTGCGAGTTTCATTGCAGTGTTTGTAATCGCTTTATTGCGACTGACCAATGCACCAATGCGTCCACCACAGCAACTATAACGTTTTGATATTGAATCAAATACAACAACATGCTCTTCTATTCCTTCGATATTTAATACGGTATGAAATTTTTTATCATCATACACAAAATCACGATACACTTCGTCAACAAAAAGGAATAAATCGTGTTTAATAACAATATCACGCAATTGCAAAAGTTCTTCTTTAGAATACAAATATCCCGTCGGATTAGAAGGATTGCAAATGAGAATACCCTTCGTTTTCGACGTAATGCTTTTTTCAAAATCCTGAATCGGCGGCAGCGCAAAACCATTTTCGATACGTGCCGTAATCGGCTTCACCTGAACGCCACCGGCAATCGAAAAACCATTATAATTGGCATAAAACGGTTCTGGAACGATAAGTTCATCGCCCGGATTCATACAGGCAATCATCCCAAAACTGAGGGCTTCCGACGCGCCTGTGGTCGTAATAAAATCCTCCGGTGATAATGTCGTACCGACTTTTTCTTTATAATATTTCGCCAATTTTGAACGATATTCATTCGTACCCGCAGAAGGCGCGTAAGCCAAGACATCAAAATCAGTGTCGCGCACTGCTTGCAAAGCATTCGCAGGTGTAGCAACATCAGGTTGACCTATATTAAGGTGATACACTTTTTTGCCCTTTCGTTTGGCTTCGTCAGCAAAAGGAACGAGTTTTCGGATGGGAGACGCAGGAAGTATTTGTCCGCGATTGGATATATTTGGCATCTTAGTAATTGATTATCAATGGTTTCGCGCAGCGAAATGTTGAATGTAATTTTTATAAGCACAAAGATAAAAAAAGGTAGGCGAATCTGTATTTTCATTTAAAAAATAAGCACAAAAGATGATTAGATTAATTTAATAATATGACTTACAGACCAGTTTCAATTCGAATTTGGAGTTTGGTTTTTAGAATTTGTAATTTGCATAGATTATTTCACTTATTTTCTTTAACTTTGTAACTATGACAGACGCAAAACAGCTATCGTTAGAAGCGCATTTTCAGGCAAAGGTTGATGATGAAATCAAAATCGAACCGCGAGATTGGATGCCTGATAAATATCGCAAGACATTGATTCGTCAAATTTCCCAACATGCACATTCTGAAATTGTCGGGATGTTGCCCGAAGGAAATTGGATTAGTCGTGCGCCTTCTTTACGTCGAAAATTGGGCTTAATTGCTAAGGTGCAGGATGAAGCCGGACATGGCTTGTACCTATATAGTGCTTGCGAAACACTTGGTATAGAGCGCGATAAATTATTCCAACAACTTCATTCAGGTAAAGCAAAATACTCAAGTATATTTAATTATCCTACAACAAGTTGGGCAGATATAGGAGCAATTGGTTGGCTTGTGGACGGTGCGGCGATTATGAATCAAGTACCGCTCTGCCGTTGCTCTTATGGACCCTATGCGCGGGCAATGGTGCGTGTATGTAAAGAGGAAAGTTTCCACCAAAGACAGGGTTTTGAGATACTCTTGACTTTGAGTAAAGGTACGGAGGAGCAGAAAAAAATGTTGCAAGATTCCGTCAATCGCTGGTGGTGGCCCTCTGTGATGATGTTCGGACCTTCCGACAAAGACTCGCCACACACAGCTCAATCCATGAAGTGGAAAATCAAGCGATTTACGAATGATGATTTGCGTCAAAAGTTTGTGGATGTTTGCGTTGGACAAGCCGAAATACTCGGCGTGACTTTGCCTGACCCTGATTTGAAATATAATGAAGCAACCGGGCATTGGGATTTTGGCAAAATTGATTGGGACGAGTTTTGGAATGTCGTCAAAGGTAATGGACCTTGCAATCGTCAACGCATCGCAGCACGTCAAAAAGCCTACGATGAAGGCGCGTGGGTACGCGAAGCAGCTATGGCTTACGCCGAAAAACAAGAACAACGAGAACTTACACAAGCGAAAGTCGCGTAATGTATAATGAGTGAATGAATGAATTTTGAATGAATTGAAGCACTAATTCATTCATTCAAAATTCGCTCATTCAAAATTCATAAAATGAGTAAAAAGAATTGGCATCTTTGGGAAGTTTTCATTCGTAGCAAACAGGGCTTGAGCCACAAACACGTAGGTAGCCTTCATGCTCCAAATGCAGACATGGCTATTGAAAATGCACGCGATGTCTATACCCGTCGCAAAGAAGGCGTTAGTATTTGGGTGGTTGAATCTGCAAACATCACAGCAAGTAATCCCGACGCGAGTGATGAATTATTTGAACCTGCTACGGACAAAGTATATCGTCATCCAACCTTTTATGACCTGCCGGATGAAGTTAAACATATTTAAAATATCGTCACCACAAAGTAGGGATAGCGCATGCGCTGTTCCTACTTTGCGGTTCAAAATATCATTCATTTGAATAAAAATTCCCACTTAGATTATATCCTGCGCCTTGCCGACAATCCAATGATTCTCGGTCAAAACCTTTCCAAATGGTGCGGTCACGGACCAATTTTGGAACAAGATATTGCGATTACGAATATTTCACTTGACTTCATCGGTCAGGCACGTAATCTGTATCAATACGCTGCCGAATTGGAAGGAAAAGGACGCACGGAAGATGATTTTGCCTTTCTGCGTGACCCACTCAACTACAAAAACGCACTACTCGTAGAACAACCCAATGGCAATTGGGGGCAAACCATTATGCGTCAGTTTTTGTATGATAGTTTTAATTTTTATTTATATAATGAATTAAAAAACAGTACAGATAAACAAATTTCGGCGATAGCCGAAAAATCTTTAAAAGAAATTAAATACCACCTTCGTTATTCGTCTGAATGGGTTGTCCGACTCGGTGACGGCACTGAAGAAAGCCATCAGAAAATGCAAACTGCTCTTGACGATTTGTGGATGTATAGTGGCGAACTTTGTACGCCCGATGCCCTTGATGTACAAATGTACGAAGCAGGTATTGGAGCAGATTTAGATAAAATTCGTCCGCTTTGGCAAGAAAAAATTAACACGACACTCACCAGAGCTACCTTACAAAAGCCCGACAGCAATTGGATGCAAAGTGGCGGTAAACAAGGTAAACATTCCGAGCATCTCGGCTTCATCTTAGCTGAAATGCAGTTTATGCAGCGTACTTATCCTAATATGGAGTGGTGATTAATTTTGAATGAGTGAATGATAATAGATGTGTTACCTTTTTTTGTGAGTATCGGTCATGTAACTAAAATACGCTTCTCATTCCGATAAAAAACAATCGTCCCTAACAACAAAAAAACATAAACTACTTGTGCCATACTCATATTAAAAATCACTGCTTCATTAATACGAATCATCTCCACTAAAATGGATGAAATACAAACAACAAATAAAAAGACAATAGTGATTTGTCCGTCATATTTTTTGTTATTAGCCAATCGCCATAAAACGACAAAAAGTATCAAATAAATAATGGCATCATAGAGAGAGGTTTGATGAACGGGCAATATGCTGGGCATCGTGCCGTGCGTGACACGCATACCTACGGGAAGATTGGTCGGAATACCGTAGCAACCGTGACCAGATAGAAAACACCCCATTTTGCCGATAATCACACCAGCAGAAGCTCCCAGTAAGATTTCATCAAGCAGATTTAACCAGTGTTTTTTTCCTGTAATTTTGATTGTCAGATAAATAGCAATAAAACCAAATAGTAAATTGCCATACCAGCGTGTTCCGCCTTTCTTTTCAAATACCATTTCGTAGAAAGAATATTTAGCTTCGTCGGTGAGTATGGCTTCTATGGCTTCCATCACTCGTCCACCAAGACTGACGACAACGAAGAGCATAACGAAAAACGCAAGCGCAGTACCTAAACCATGAGATTTCCAGTGCTTGTAACGAATGGCAAGTATAAGGAGCGTGGCTGCTATTCCGATATTGACGAGTAGCTCAAACCAGTCATAAGTCTGACCGAATATAGTAGGATTAGGAAGCATCTTTTGATTGTTTTATTCCTGATTGAATCCAAATATACGAATAATCGGGGGACAACTGAAAAAAATAGGGGATGACCGTAGCCATCCCCCGCCAATTTCATCAACGTAATTATATTATAGTTGTATTTATGGTATCCGTACTACTTCTTTTTTTCTTTTTGAAAAGAGAAGATAAAAAAGATAAGAAAGTCCGTTTTCTTTGCAGTGGTCGTACAGTTTGGAAATCATCTAATACTACGATTATATTTTCTCCTTCATTATCCTCATACTTCTTCCCTTCACCATCGCTGTCGTCATTACTTGGTGTTGTAATTTCAATTTCTTGATAACTTGGAGATTGAATAGTATCAATTTGTGCAACAGGAATCGAGTCTATAATCATATCCTCTGAAGGTAATGATTCCTGTGTTAGTTCTGTTTCATCAGTATCGTTTTCGGAGATACCCTCTGCATCTTGAATTACCTCAATGTTTGTAGTAGTAGTAGTGTCTTGTTCAAGGGAATTCGAAGTTGTTGGGTTTTGCTGTCCATGAAGCTGGGCAAAAATCATACAACTGATTAAAATAATAATTAATTTTTTCATAGTTAAATTGTTTAGGTGATTAAATATTTATTATAAGACAAAAATAAAGCCTTATTTTTTTATATATTTGTATAATTTTATTTGAAAATAAACTCATTTTAAATAATTATTTATCTATAAAAAACTAACAACAATTATTTTAGATGCTTGAAAATAAAAATAAAACACCGAAATTAAGACCTTTTTTATCTATCGAACTTTTAAAAACATTCTCTAAAAAAGAACTGAATAACCTAAAAGAGATGCTGTCTTGTCGCTACTTCAATACAGATAGATACGTCATTAAACTATTAGAAGTATTAAGGAAAAGGGTTTTAAATAAAGATACTTTCAGCCCTACTTTACAAATTGATATTTACCAAAGAGTGTTCACTGATTTATCGAAACCGAAGGGAGAGTTGAGTAAAAATCAAAAAGGTTTATTGAATGCCAAATTGAATGTTTTGACGAGATTGGCAGAACAATTTTTGGCTTGCGAAATTCTTAAAAAGAATAGGATACAAAAATCGGAATTATTATACCCTGAATTACTGGAACGTAAGCAACTAATGTTACTTAATCGCCATATCAACAAAAACAAAAAGCAACTCTGCGACTTATCAGCTAAAGACATACAACAATACGAACAACTCTATAAAATTGAAAACAACATACTGGCTTCCAGTTATCGAAACGGGCAGATATCCACAAAGGATAATTTGTTAGAGGTAAATTGTAATCTTGATATATATTATCTATTGAGCAAATTGAGTTTACACACAACAGCAATTTCTTTATTGCAAGCTTATGATAGAAAATCTTATGATTTTTCCTCTATGGATGCTTTAGCTAAGTTACTTGATATGCCCAAGTATGCACAACATCCACTTATTGTACTTTGTCGAATAAATGTAGAATTATTGAAAACGCAAGATGTCAAAGTGTACAATAGTTTGTTGAAGTCCTTGGATAAATATTCTGAAGCGGTGCCACTGCACTTATTGAAAAGTTATTACTTTGTAGCTATCAATCATTGCATCTCTAAGGTGTGGACAGACAGATTGAAATACACTAAAAAAATATTTGATTTATTTGTCATTATGCATAATAAAAATTTATTGATTGATGATAATTTTATTTCAATAAGTGCCTTCAAACATCTGATAACCGTTAGCTGTCAGGTAGGACAATTTGAATGGGCAGAGAGTATTATTGAGTATTATCGTCCTTTTGTTCGGAAAGAGGTAAGAGATAGTATTTGCCATTTTCTTTATGGCGCGATTGCTTTTTATCAGAAAGACTACGAAACTGCTCATGATAGATTTATTCAGGTTGATAAAGTCAATTTGAATTACGATACCAACACTCGTGTGCTGATACTCAAATGCCTATACGAAAAGGAAAAAGAGTATAACGAATATACCATGACCGCTTTCCGCTCAATTGAGAGTTTTTTTAAACTCAACAAACAATTGCCGAAAAAAAATAAAAAGGGTTATAGCAATTTTATAAAAACCCTTATAACACTCTATCGCATTCGCCATCATGAAGGTTCGCGGACACTGGAATGGGCAGTCGAGCAACTAGAACAGCAAGAAGTGAATAGTGATAAGCCTTGGCTCTTGGAGAAAATTGGAGAACTTAAAGGACGTAAGCAACGGTCGTGGTAAGCTATATTCCGACGAAAGTCTATTTAAAATCAAAAGACAGGACACTCCCGTAGGAATGCCCTGTTTATAGAGACATAGTTTTGTAAATTTATATGCGTGCAGACTGTTGTTTTGTCAAAGTCATTTTCTTGCGTTGCATATTTTTACTACCATGGGCAGCAAACCGTTCGTGTTCCGAGGTACTGGTAGCCTACAAATGCTACTGACCTATATCTGCCTGGAGGTGGAGTGTAAGATTTAATCCATGTACCACAAGAAGGCACATCTTCTCTCGTAGTTCCAATGTAATTACCACTTGAATTATAGTGATATATCCATAAAGCATATTGCGGACTTGAATTCCATTTAACCGTATTGCAAGACAACGATTTTACTTTTCTTTCGCAACCTCGTGAGTCAAGACTTTCATCGGTATTCAAGTTCGTAGTCTCCGTCTCCGCATTGGCTGCTGCCCATACTTCGTCCGGACTGACAGGTAAATCTTCAATTGAAGTAATGAACTCGTCATTTTGATTGCTCATTTCAACAATATCATCTTCGAATGTAGTTGCTGCCTGCTCACAAGAAGTCATAAAAACGGCAACCGCCATCATAGCCAATAGGCTAAATAAAATACTTTTTACTTTTAAGTTTTTCATGATTAAATCGTTTTAAAAAAAGTTAATAATAAATTAAAAATTATAAAATTAAAATAAATGTAATTGCACATAATCGTCATACTGCTCCTACGGAGTCAGTCTGCAATCAGTGTCAGCTAAAAACGGTGTAAATGCCTGTCCGGACAGGACTTGTCAGTTAGAACTGTTAAGGTCGTCAGCAGTGCTGGGGGTACACTGCCGACTGTGCCTTATGTACTTTCGGAATTAATCTGTTTTATATTGTCTGTCAAAGGTTTGTTCTTTTCTTTAAAAGATATTTATTTCGTGATTGCAATACAAAGATGCAGCGATACGGATAGGTACGCTTATACAATTTAAATTTCAAATAAAATTATTTTAAATAAAAAACATTATATAGAATAATATAAATCAATTATTTAAATTAATTTAAATAAAAATAAAACTCAAATATATGTATGTTTTGTCGTCCAAATCAAGGCGATATTCTTCCATAAAACACGCCTGAATTGAAATTTAGGTGTTTGGGATTTGATACTTACAAGTTGATAGCAACTTGGGTTAATGACGATTTTCGTACATTTGAGCCATGAAAAAACTACTTATAATTGTTGTTGTTCTATTGGCTGTTATTTTGGTAGCTGTTTTGATTCTTTTTCTGTTTACACCTGCTCCCAAAATCATTACAGGCATGGCAGTCAAACGAGTTTGTTCATGTTATTATCTTGCAGGACGCAGTCCTGAATCTGTTATGGCAAATGAGAATAACTACTCCTTCATCAAATATTCGAAGGTGAAGGTAGATGAGTCTAAAAAAACCGTTACGGCTACACTACTTGGATTGGGTAAAATAACGGCAGTCTATCGGGAAGGTTTGGGTTGTTCTATTGTGACGAAGGATTATCCTATAGAAAAACTACAAGCCACGCAGTATCGCCCCATTGATAATCCGACTTACGCACCTGATATTTTTTCGGAAAGTAATTTTTCGGAAAAATCTGTTTTTAATAAAAAGAAATTAGACGAAGTCATAGATGAGGCTTTTGTTGGCAAGAAAAAACGAACACGAGCAGTAGTTGTCATCAAAGATGGTCAAATCATCGGTGAAAAATATAGCGAGGGGATTGATAAAAATAGCCTTTTACTTGGTTGGTCGATGACAAAAAGTGTCACCAATGCGATTTCGGGTATTATGGTAGAAAAAGGGATGATTGACATCAATACGCCTGTCAATATACCCGAATGGAAAAACGACGAGCGTTCAAAAATCACTTGGAACAACCTGATGCAGATGAGCAGTGGATTAAAGTGGAACGAAAATTACTTTTGGATAAGTGATGTTACAAAAATGCTCAACCTAAATGGCGACATGTACGAACAAGCCATTCAATCTAAAGCAGAAACAGCACCGGACAAAAAGTTTTTATACTCCTCCGGCACCACGAATATCGTAGCGGGTTTGCAGCGACGACAATTTGAAGACATTAACGATTATTGGCAGTTTCCGTACAAAGAGTTGTTCCATAAGATAGGTATGAATAGCGCAGTAATGAAGCCGGACGCTTCAGGTACTTTTGTGGGATCGTCATACTGTTTTGCTACGGCGCGGGATTGGGCAAAATTTGGTTTGCTGTATCTTAATGACGGATTATGGCAAGGTGAGCGCATCTTACCCGAAGGTTGGGCGAAGTACACGGCGACTCCGGCAAGTCAATCGGAAGGCATATATGGGTCGTTTTTCTGGCTCAATTCAGGTGGAGAATACCCCGATGTACCTCGCGACGGCTATGGCGCACAGGGTTTTCAGGGGCAATATACATACATCATCCCTTCCGAAAATCTTGTCGTCGTACGCCTCGGATTAAACGGCATAGGTAACTTTGATTTTAATGATTTTTTATCTAATATTATAGCTACTGTAAGATAAGGAATTAGACATAAAAAAAAAAAATTTAAATAAAATTGGAGATCATGGAACTATTCTTATAACTTTGTCGTTATTACGTTGGTGTTGAGTCGATCAATAAAGTTTTCCACTTAATTCATTTCTCACCACTAATTTTTTTATTTTAAATTTTTTTTATGAACATTTTTGTAGCAAAGTTAAACTTTGACACCCACGAGTCTGATCTCCGGGATGCCTTCGAATCATTCGGAGAAGTAGATTCCGTAAAGATTATTACAGACAAATTTTCAGGCAGATCAAAAGGTTTCGGCTTCGTCGAAATGCCTAATGATGAAGAAGGCCAAAACGCAATCAACGGATTGAACGATACCGAAGTGGACGGTAGAACAATTGTAGTCAAAAAAGCAGAACCAAGAGAGAACAGAGGCGGCGGTGGCGGCGGACGTGGCGGTAGCCGCGGAGGCTACGGCGGCGGTGGCGGCGGTGGAAACCGTGGCGGCGGCGGCGGTTATAATAGAAGATATTAAGTTATTTTTGATATAATTGAAAAAGCTCCTGCGCGATTGTGCAGGAGCTTTTTTATTGTTCAAAACGAAATATTTATATCAAAAATTCGAACTCTCACCATAAAAAATCACTTTATCATCCACTTTCCTTTACCCATTACAGTACCATTCGCTTCTATAATCTGAAAAAGATATGTACCCGCAGGTACATTATTTCTTTTTACTGTAATTCCTTGACTACCAATCATATAATCCACAGAAACCACTTGCCCATTCATATTATACACTTTTAATTGAGCATCATCTGAAAGGTTTTCAATTTCTATAAAAGTCTGTTCCAAAAAAGGATTTGGAAAAGTCGTGAACGTCGATATATCAAGTCCATCAATGCCTACGCTTAGAAAATTATTGACGTATTCCTGCCCTGCATTCAGGATGCTTCTATTATTCACATTGTCATCATAATAATTCAATAAGACAACAACGCGAAGTTGTGTCATATCAAATTCTTCAGGAACTGTATAAGTAAATTGATGCATATAAGGCACACCAATTTCAGGCGAATCGGGTATAATTCCAGCCGTACCCCAGAGGTCAGTAATCACTGCACGAGTTACATTCAAATGTTCATAATTGAGAATTGGGTCGCCTTTATCGTATAAAAGGCTATTTTGATTGTTATTATCATAATTTCTTTGGTCATATCCATTACCCGAACCTACGACTACATCTTCCACCACAAATACCGTCACACGAATATCGTCCGCATCTGGCAGTGTATCAAATGTCGCCTCTAAATTAATGTACAAATCTCGTTCAACAATACCTCCATGTACGGCTACATCAACATAAGCAGATTCGTCAAGCTGAGTCTCTAAACGTTCTGCCCACATATTTGGACGAACAGCGACAAGATTTTCACCATCAAAATGCACGCGATCAAAACTCGCACGGGGCGCACTACCTGCAAAATCATCATACATTGGGCTTAATTCGTCCAATTGCATCTGATCCGGTATCCAATCTACATGGTGAGACAGCCAAATAATATTATCTTTATCTTTCACTAAATCCTTTAATAATTCAGTACCGCGAGGACAGTTTCCACATCTTGCAGAAGTATATTTTTCAATGACGACATTTTTAACTACCTGTGCATTAACACTTTGTAGTAAAAAAGTAGAAAATAGTAAAATAAGTAATTGTCTTAGTTTCATATTCTTTTATTTTGAATGGTTTGAAAATTTATGTATTTAAAAGAACAAGTTATATAAATTCATTTAAAAATAAAGTTGTTATCCATTTCAAAATAAAAGAAGTATTGGAAATGTAGGTATCCCGACAATTATGAGCAATCAATTAGTACTTTCGATTAAAAAGTCCAACACTTATGTCGTAACCCGCTCCAACACCATTTCAATCAATCGCTCTACCGCCTGAGTTGGTGTTTTACTAAAAATTTGATTCATACGATTAGCGATGAGTGCATTGCAGGAAAGTGCCTGATGACCAAGTGCATGAGCCAGTCCATAAATTCCGGCGGTTTCCATTTCAAAATTGGTCAAGCGATGATTTTTGTATTGAAATTGATTGATTTTTTCGATAAAACGGCTGGTATTTGGTTGCAAACGTATCGCACGACCTTGTGGCGCGTAAAAGCCCGGACAAGTTAAAGTAATACCTTTCAGCATCCCCTCTCCTACCCTGTCAATCAGACGTTTAGAACCGGGAGCAATATATGGTTTCGGAACATGTTGTTCGTCTAAATGACTTTCAAATGCACCGAGCAATGCCTTTTCTTCAGTCGTATTATCCAATTTATAATAATTCAATAATCCGTCTAATCCGATACCATATTCCGACACCAACAAACTATCAATCGGTACATCCGCTTGCAGACAGCCCGATGTTCCGATGCGTATGATGTCAAGCGCAGTATGCGCTTCTTTGACCATTCTTTTTTCAAAATCAATATTCACCAAAGCATCCAGTTCATTTAGTACAATATCAATATTATCCGTACCAATACCTGTACTAATGACCGAAAGACGTTTGCCGTTCAGCGTACCTGTATGAGTAACAAATTCGCGTTTTTGTACTCGACATTCTATTGTATCAAACAGTCGCGACACCTTTTCTACACGGTCAGGGTCGCCAACCGTAATGACCGTTTGGGCGAGTTGTTCAGGTCGCAAATTGAGGTGATAAATGCTGCCATCGGGATTTAAGATAAGTTCGGATTCAGGAATGTATGCAGTGAAGGGCATTGAAATTATGTTTTGTCAATAAAAAAAAGGCTATACGATTGTATAGCCTTTTGAATTTTTGTGGGCGATGAGAGATTCGAACTCCCGACCCCCTCGGTGTAAACGAGGTGCTCTGAACCAACTGAGCTAATCGCCCTATTTTGTGCTTATTTTGCAGGTCATCTCCCCAAACGGGACGCAAATATAAGAGGTCTTTTTTAAAGTGACAATGTTTTCGTAAAAAAATATAAAAAAACCTTTCATTGCCATATTACACTTCATATACCTATCTTCGTATTTATTTTTATAAAATCACAAGGGTACACAAATGATTTTGATACCCGTAACGGAGTCGAAATATCTCAAATCGAATTTGTGTACCCTTTTGCAAAAATCACACACAATGAAGATCACTACGCTCCTACCCTTTCTCACTTGTTTACTTCTTTTACTCTCTTGTAATGACACGCCAAATAATGGCAACCACCCCGACCTTATTCTGACCAACGGGAAGATTGTCACCTTAAATGAAAAACAACCCGAAGCCAATGCTATTGCCATACAAAACGGGCGCATCACACATATCGGCACGACGGCAGATATTCAACAACTTGCCGACGGAAATACAAAAAAAATCGACCTCAAAGGCAGCCTTGCCGTTCCCGGTCTCATCGAAGGACATGGGCATTTTTCGGGTTTGGGTTACAGCTTGATACGACTCAATCTGATGAAAACCAAAAACTGGGATGAAATCGTAGCAATGGTCGCCGAAAAAGTAAAAGAAGTCAAGCCCGGAGAATGGATTGACGGGCGCGGTTGGCATCAGGAAAAATGGAACAAGCCACTCGAACGCGACGTAGAAGGCTACCCCTATCACGACGAGTTGAGCGCGGTGTCGCCCGACAATCCAGTATTGCTACGCCATGCAAGCGGACATTCGGCTTTCGCCAATGAAAAAGCAATGGAACTCGCGGGTATCACTGCCGAGACACCTTCTCCCAAAGGCGGACTCATTGTACGCGATGTAGCAGGAGAAGCAGTCGGTGTATTTGAGGAACGAGCTATGGACGCACTTTATATCGTTTATGATGAATATCGCGCACAACTCAATGAGGATGAGCAACTTGCAGAATGGCATAAAGCCGTCGAACTCGCACAGAAAGAATGTCTTGCCAAAGGTATTACTTCATTTCAAGATGCGGGTTCGAGCTTAGAGGAAATCGAACGATATACGAAATTGGCAGAGGACGGCAAGTTTGATTTGCGCCTTTGGGCGATGGTGCGTCATCCGCATGACATCTTGAAAGATGAGATGCAAAGATTTCCCGTATTGGATGCAGGAAATGGCTTTTTCACTTCTCGGTCTATCAAATCACAGGTCGATGGTGCGCTCGGTGCGCGTGGTGCGTGGTTGCTCGAACCTTATAAAGATAAACCCGGATTTTTCGGTCAAAACACCACGACTATCGAAGAGGTGACGAACATGGCAGACTTAGCGATTCAAAACGATATGCAGCTCTGCATACATGCTATCGGCGACCGCGCCAATCGTGAAGTATTAGATGTTTTTGAACAAACTTTTCAAAAATATCCCAATAAAAAAGACCTGCGCTGGCGTATCGAACACGCCCAACATGTTGATGTCGCAGACATTCCGCGCTTTGCACCACTTGGCGTTATCGCGTCGATGCAAGGCATACATTGTACGTCAGACTCGCCTTTTGTAGAAAAGCGATTGGGGGAAGACCGCGCTCGTCATGAGGCTTACCCCTGGCGAAGTTTTATTGATTCAGGGGCTTTGGTGACAAACGGTACGGATGCTCCCGTAGAGGATGTTGACCCGCTCGAAAGTTATTATGCTTCCGTAACGCGCAAACGTGTGGACGACGGCACGGAGTTTTTCCCCGAACAAAGTATGACTCGTATAGAAGCACTCCGTTCTTATACGATTAATTGCGCTTTCGCAGCTTTTGAAGAAAAAAATAAAGGCTCACTTGAAATTGGTAAATATGGAGATATTACGGTACTTTCTAAAGATATTTTGACCGTACCGGATGATGAGATTATGGATACTGAAATATTATATACGATTGTAAATGGTGAAATTAAATATCAGAAGTAAACGGTGTGATAGTGCGATGATAGAATTGCATGACATTTAAAATAATATAATCACAACATTATGAGTGGACTTCGTTGCGTTGGGGTACATTATTAGGAAATAGTGTCTGTTTTGTATAAAATATATTTTAAATCTCAATCAAATTAAATAAAAATTATTTTTAATATTTAAAAAGGCAGGCAGTTCGTAATGACTGCTTTAGCTGTCAAATATATTTTATATTATTTTTTAACACGTCAATAATATTTTGATAAATATTTCTTCAAGCCACTTGACGACTGAAGTCGTCAGTACAGATTATCAACAAAAATGAAAAGACAATTACTAACGGCAATTATCCTCGTTTTATTTCTACATGTGAATGCCCAGCACCAACCACAACTCCAATTAGAACTTCATGCTTCTGGTCTTGAAGAACCCGTAGATATCGCCAATGCAGGTGATAAACGACTTTTTGTAGTGGAAAAAGATGGTATAATCAAAATCGTCAATGCTGACGGCGAGGTCTCTCCTACCCCTTTCTTGGATATTGATGACAAGGTCAATTCGGCAGCTAATGAACGTGGACTGTTGGGTTTGGTTTTTCATCCTGATTATCAAAACAACGGTTATTTTTATGTCAATTATACCAATTTAAATGGTACAACACATATTTCTCGTTTTAATGTCAGTGACGATGCTGATGTAGCTGACCCAGAATCGGAGACTATTCTGATGGCTATTCCGCAAGTAAGTCACACGCATAATGGTGGCGACCTGAATTTTGGACCAGATGGGTATTTGTATATCGCAACGGGTGACGGAGGGATGAGTGGCGACCCTTTTAATCGAGCGCAAAACCGACAAGTAGCACTCGGTAAAGTACTACGAATTGATGTCGATAATCCTTCAAACGGTTTGAATTATGGTATTCCTTCGGACAATCCTTTTATCAATGATACGACGACATTGGATGAGATTTGGGCTTTAGGATTGCGTAATCCCTGGCGATTTAGTTTTGATAGATCGTCGGGTGATATGTGGATAGCGGATGTCGGACAAGATGAACTTGAAGAGATTAATTTTCAAGCTGCTGCAAGTACAGGCGGTGAAAATTACGGCTGGCGATGCTACGAGGGTGACATGCCTTTTAATCAGGAAGATTGTGCTGATGCGAGTACTTATACGATGCCTATTCATACTTATATCAATAGCTTTTCGGTGGGTTGTTCGGTGACAGGTGGCTTTGTATATCGTGGTACTGCCGAGCCTGAATTGTACGGACATTATATCTATGCGGACTTCTGTACAGGACGTTTTTGGTCGATTTATCCCGATGGAAATGGTGGCTGGACAAATGCAAATGTAGGTGATTTTGTGGATGATGAATTCACAACATTCGGTGAGAATAAAGATGGCGAATTGTATGTAGCAGCTTATGTCGAAGGGAAAATTTATCGCCTTACAGAGATTTGTTCAAATATTATTATTGATTTGACTGTGACTGATGAAAGTTGTGAGGATGCTAATGACGGAACTATTGATATGACGATTCTCAATGCTGCCTTACCCTATAATATTGAATGGTCAACAATGGATACAAGCGAGGATTTGGCGGGCTTATCGTCGGGTACTTATTCTGTCACTGTAACGGATGCCAATGACTGTGTATCAATAGAAACAACGGATGTAAATACCGACATACTTGAAGCCCCCATCGTTACTCCCTTAGAAACTGTTGCTTGTGAAGGAGATACGATTACGCTGACTGCTTCCGAAGCACCGGAAGGCTATGGCTACCAGTGGTTTGACGCCTTCACAGATGAACCTGTAAAGGACGCAACAATGCAAACGCTTACGCTTACAGAAGGTTTTTATGAAGTACATTATGTGAGATATATCGGCGATTGTCCCTCAGATACATCCCTTCAAGCGATTGTCCGTTTCAATGATGTACCAACACCAACGATTACGCTGGGATCGGACGGCAGTCTTAGTACGTGGTCATATAATTATGTAGAAGATACATATACATGGCTTTTGAATGATGAATTAGCGAGTGTTGAGTTATGTATTACTGAACCTTGGTGTATCTTACCTGATGTAAATGGTGAGTACACAGTTTGTATTGGTTATTCTTTATATGGTGCATTCTGTTCGTCCTGTTCAGAGCCTTTTATTTACGATTTAATTAGTAATACAGAAAACATAAGGGGTTTAAATGATATTCAAATTTCACCGATACCTGTGGACGACGTATTGCATATCAATTTGGAGCTTAGTGAAAGAATAGATTTGACCATTCAATTGCAAAATACACAAGGACAGATTTTAATAGAAAAAGAAGAAATCGTTGCAGGTACATGGACTACATCCTTGAATGTCAGTGATTTACCTTCGGGGGTTTATTTACTTACTTTAAGGTCCGGTGATGGTATTTCCACTACAAAAATAGTGAAATGATGCGGTTTTTCATCATTCATTATTTTTCATCTTCTTAATGGCTGCGCGTAATTCTTCGAGTTCGCGACGTTCGTCGGCAAGCGCGTTGGCGATGTCATCTTTTGTTGCTTTGATTTCGTCGGCTGCTGCTTTTCGGGCTGCGGCTACATCGTCAGCGAGTTGTTGTTTGGCTTTTGTGGCTTGTTCGCGGGCATCTCGAATATCGTCAGCGAGTTCGGCTTTAAGGGCGGTATTTTCGGCTTGAAGTTCTTGGCGGGTGGCTTCGGCAGCAGCCTCATATTCAGCTTTTTTGGCAAGGGATTGTTCTCTTGCTTTGGTGACTTCTGCCTCTGCCATCTGACGGGCTTTTTTGATTTGTTCAGTAGCTTCGGCTTGAGCTTCTGCGGTCTCTTTTTCGTATTGTGCGATTTGGTTTTGAGCTTGTTCACGCGCCTCCGCAACTTTGTTGATAGCAGCTTCTTTTGCAGCAGCTATCTTTTCGGCAGCCTCTTTACGAACTTCCAATACTTTTAATTCAGCGACTTCTTTTTCTCTTGCAGCAGCTTGGCGAGTCGCCTGTACTTCATTGGCTTCTGCTTCTTTTATCTTAGCGATTTCGGTGGCGGCACGTTCGCGGGCTTGCGCCACTTCTTTGGCGGAAGCCTCTTTTTCGAGCGCGGCTTTTTCTTTGATTTCGGCGACTTTATTGGCTGCCTTTTCGCGGGTAGCGAGGATTTCGTCGGCTCCACGTTGGCGCGCATCGACTACATCTTGAGCTGTCATATTTTTTTCACTTTTAGCTTTTTCACGAGCTTCAGTGATGAGCGTAGCAGCTTCATTTTTGGCTTTTTTAATTTCTTGGACGGCGCGTTCACGCGCCGTTAGGACTTCTTGTGCAGAAGCATCCTTGATTTCATTTTCTGTGGCTTTGGCTGTTTTTACACGCTCCATTGTTTCTTCCTGAATAAGCATGATTGCCTCTTTCGCTTTGTCTTTAGCAGCTTTTACTTCTTCGGCTATTTTAGTTTTTTCCTCCTCTGCACGAGCGCGTGTGGTTTCTACTTCTGATGCTGCTTTGGTCTTTATTTCACTGACGACAGTACTTGCTTTTTCCTTCGCAGAGGCTACTTTTTTAGCTGCTTTTTCTTTGGTGGAAATGACCTCATCGGCTGCTTTCTTTTTTGTAGCAACAACTTCCTGCCCTGCCTTCTCTTTCTCTTCGGCAACCAATGCGCGTGTCTGCTGAATTTCTTGCGTTGCTTTTTTTCTGGATTCGCTCACTTCCAATGCCATACTTTCTTTTTCATTGGCTGCTTTTTCGCGTGAATTCGCAACTTCTTGCACGCTTTTTTCTCTTGTTGCTGCTACGGCTTCCGCACCTTTCCGGCGTGCTTCGGCGACTTCCATAGCGATTTTTTCTTTTTCTAATACCGCTTTTTCACGAGCATTAGCAACTTGATTGGCTGCCTTTTCTTTGGCGGCAAATACTTCTTCGGCAGCGCGTTTTCTGGAATCTACAACATCTTGTCCGCTTACATTTTTTTCACTTTTTGCTGCTTCACGAGCTTCGGCTATCACGGTAGAAGCTTCCTCTCTAATGCGCTGTATTTCGGCACGCGCCGTCTCGCGGGCAGAGCTGACTTCATCGGCATATTCGAGTTTGGCAAGTTCGAGATTTTTGCGCACTCTTTCGATTTCTTTGGTTGCGCGATTACGCGCATCCGCAATCTCTTCGGCGGATTCCAACTTAATTTCACTGATTTTTTTGTCAGCTTTCTGTCGGCTTTCAAGCACCTCCAAATTGATTTTTTCAAGCGCAGTATTTGCTTTACTTTTTGAGGCTTTGAGCGATGCGATTTGCTCTTCTTGTGCTTTTGCTATTTCGTTATCTATTTTTTTTCTAATATTTAATAATTCATTAGCATATTCGCTTTTGACTTTTTCGGCATTTTCACGGGCTTGCGCTACGCCTTCACCAAGTTTAGCTTTAATGGCTTCTGTGCGTTGGCGTTCTTTTTCAATTTCTTCGCGTAAGCGTTGTTTTTCTTCTTTATATCGTTCGCGCAAAGCGTATAATTCTTCATCTTTGCTTGCACTACCTGTACCATTTGAAATGCCTTCTTCACTCTTAGGATTAGCTTTATTCAGAGCGATACCACGCGGATCGAAACGGTTATTGAGGTCAATTTCCACAATTTTGCTGTTGGATATTTTTTGTAAAAAACACTTCGCCATTTCCTGAAATTCCGCTTGACGATTACTGTTTATTGTAAATTTTCGCATTTCATTCGTCACATTATTTTTAATATAAACGACTGTCATACGTGAATTTGCAAACCGTTCTATCGCTGCTTTATCTAATTGTAAAATATTACTATATAAAGGTTGTCCGCCTTCCGAACGCATGTCTCCCATACCGATAAAAGGATAGGCTTGGCGATTTTTTCCAATATCCGAAAATATAATTTCATCGCCTTCTTCTAAGGTGACACCGCCCTTAGAGGTGAAGTTGGCAACGATGCCTTTTTCGGTGTTTTCCAAATCTAATCCATAGGTGTAACTTCCGCGTACTACAAGAAATTGCCAGTTTGTTTTAACTAAAACAACCTCACCGAATGTCTTTGCCGATTTGATGACATCACTACATTGTGCTTGTAATTGTTGGATTATAAAAAGGGGAAAAATGACGAAAAAGAGTAGATGTATAGATTTTTTCATAAGCAAGCGGAATTTATTGCATTTAGAGCATGTTTAAATTTTTTCTGCCTGACAATCAATATCTTATGAACTTGACTTCACATCAAATCAGTCACTTATCCCGATAAACTCCCTCTTTGATGCCCCGTCAGAACCATAAGCTATTGATTATCAGTTTGAAAAAATTTAAACATGCTCTTAAAAATCGGTGGGTGTAGTTGGTATCTAAATTAGGCATTTTTAGATTATAAACAAAGTGATTTCCGTAAAATTAAATTCTACCAAAACAAAATTCCGTCTTTTTTGACATAAAAAGAACATTAACAATAAAGGACATTCTGTATAGAATGTCCTTTATTTTATAAAATCGCTATGCGAGTACTTTGCCATCTTCTCCATCTTCCAACTTGATTTCTTAAGCTTTCGCGGACTTTGCAAGCCTAAAGCTAATGAAAATATTTCGGTAGTCCTACAAATGTAATGCTGTTGAACCACGAAGCACACTAAAGGCACGAAATCGAATGGACGCAGAGGTCACAAAATGTTTCTAAGCATTTAATAATGAATTTCTTACACTATCTTAGTTTTCTTACTTCGTCCATTCGATTTTCGTGTTCTTGGTGTCCTTAGTGTTATTTTGTCGATACTTAGTAGAGGGTGCGTGGTGCCTCTCTCCTGTTGTTGAAAAATATGACGATGACGGAAAGTGCATGATATTTTCGATAGTTTCATTTTGTCAACCCTCGAACTGCCACTTATGACTCTATAGATTAAGCAATAAATCGATTTTTGAGAACGACAATATCTACCCTACGGTAGTTGTTTCTTTTACAAAAACAACTTTTTTTACCAAGAAAAACGTCAATAAAAAGCGGGGCGGAATGACAAAAACCGTCAAAATAAAGTCAGAATATGGCAACGTTTTGTCAAAGATATATAATAAAGTCAAACTAAACAGCAATCCGATAAGATAAGAGACGTAATAACGCGCTCCGGCTTTGATGTTAATCTTCTCTTTGAATGTAAAACGCGAATTGAGTAGGTAAGAAAGTAGTACACCTGCCAAAAATACCGCCACATAGACGGGATATAAGGGCAAATGCAAGATTTCGAGTAAAATATAATTAGCGGTAATGCCAAAAGCAGTCATCAACGCACCAACTGCGCCAAATTTGGAAAGTTGGGCGATGAAGCCGTGTAGTTTGGTATTTTGGGTCATTTTATATTTAATTATAGATTCAACATAAGATCTACATTACGTTCTACGACTTGGTAAATCACAATATCAGGGTCTTCTTTCAGGATAATATCTTTAGTGAGTTTTCCTGTCCATATAAACACGACTTCTTCAAAGTGTTCTTTTAAAAAATCAACTAATGCAATAGAGTAAGAATCCCTGATAATGACTGCTTTTCTTTTCTTCTTAGGGGCTTTGAATCGAATTTCTGCATCTTTTCGATGATGTTTCATATTGAGTTCTTTGGCTTGGGCTTTGGAACGCACATTCAATACTCTGACTTCATTTGTGCTTTCGTGTATGGGATAATCCAACATGCGCGTCAATCCAGAAATGGTTTTCTCGTCGCTATATCGCTCCATATAACTCAATGGCATTGGTATAAATTCGCCGGGAAAATCTTTGTTGAGTATATTCATAATTTGCCGATAAGCAAAATATCCGCCAAATGTATTCCAATGCGTGTCCGTTTTGTGGTATAGCAGTCCGTGTTTTTTGGCTTTTATCAGATTTTCTTCCAAACCAATCCATGTAGCATTTTCAATGCCGTTTACAACATCAGCAATTTGGTTAATTTTAGTACGTTGGCTGGTATCTACTTTGGAGGGGAGTTTTTCAGGATAAATCGTGTGTTTGTTGGGTCCTACGGTAATATAAAATTTGATGTCTTTTTTGTCCATCCAATTTAGTGCCTGCAACATACGTTTTTCAATTCGCTCTACTTCCTTATCCGAAAACAAATCTAATCCAAGCGTTTCATTGATCATATTGCTTGCATTATTACCTAAAAATAAAAACCCGTCTTTTCCAACTAATACGGATTCACGCTTGGCACTTGTTCCAAACAGATTGTATTTGAGTCCCGACATAGACCTATAATACATACTCCTACCGTTAAATTTTTCGCTATAGTAGGCATCAAAATCACTAAAGTATTTGAAAATATTATTATTCTCCAATGTAGGAAATTTTTGCCTTGAAGGTGCTACCGTATATCTATTGGGCGATATTCCTATCAGCGTAGCAATAGATGGATAAAGCAAAAATAAGATGAATATCGATATCAAGACTAAATGACGTGTATTTTTCATACTATCAAAATCTAAAATAAATAAATGGACTATAAGTGTCAGAAGATATTATAGCGATGGAAACAAATAGCAATAAGCCAAGAAACAGATAATATATTGAAAGCGGAATGGCTCCAAAATTTGTCTTACTGTATGCCTCAATACGCTCTCTGACCGGTTTGTAAACAGGCATAGCCAAAATAAAACCAACTATAAAAGTCAATATTGTTTCCCTATCCAGATATACTCCGGCATTCAAGATGCCATTATTGATACCTCCCATAGACATTAGATAATCAAGTGCCTGTGGAAGGTCTTCTGCTCTAAAAAACACCCACCCGACTAAGGCTATCAAAAGTGCGTATAAATGCTGTACAGGTCGCCATGTTTTTTCGAGTATTTTGTCAAAACCAACCCGTTCGATAACCAAAAACGTTCCGTGAAACAAGCCCCACACAATGAAATTCCAGCTCGAACCATGCCACATTCCGGTGATAAAAAAGACGATAAATAGGTTGATATAGGTACGCCGTGTGCCTTTTTTGTTTCCTCCAAGCGGGATGTACAGATAATCTCTAAACCATGTACTCAATGAAATATGCCAACGCCGCCAAAACTCTTTGATGGAGCGAGATATATAAGGATAATTAAAGTTTTCGAGAATGTCAAAGCCAAACATTTTCCCCAGTCCTATTGCCATATCTGAATATGCCGAAAAGTCAAAGTAAATCTGTAGCGAATAGGCGACGATGCCCAACCAAGCTGCCCCTGTGGTGAGGTCGGCAGGGTTGTGTATAAAAATGCTATCTGCAATGTATCTAAAGGTATTCGCAAAAATCATTTTCTTTGCCAAACCAACAATGAATCGCTCTACCCATTCCGCGAATTTGCTGACCGTGGTTTTTCTGGACTTCAATTGCTCGTTGATGTCTGCATACCTCACTATCGGACCGGCAATGAGCTGGGGAAACATGGTAACATAAGCCCCAAAATCAATAAAATTTCGATTGGCTTTTACTTTTCCATAATATACATCAATCGTATAAGACATCGTTTGGAAAGTATAAAAACTGATGCCTAACGGCAAGGCAATCCCGGGAAGATCTAAAAGGTAGCCGCTGTCTATTCCAAAAAGCCCTAATAGGGAGTTGTAATTTTCGAAGAAAAAATCTAAGTATTTGAATACTGCCAATAATCCCAGATTAAATGCCAAAGAAAGCATTAAGCCCAGTTTCTTTTTACCTTGTTCTATCAAGATACCGGCAGTAAAATCAATGATGGTGGAGAGCAGCATGATAATCACCAACTCTTGCTCGCCCCAAGTATAGAAAACAGACTTGACAAAAATAAAAGACCATTTCTTAGCTTTTTCGGTATTACATAATAGAGTAATAATAGAATAGGCAGGAAGAGAAATAGAAAAACGGCACTATTGAATAACATGGATTATCTCTAAGTAGGTTTTACAAACTATCAATCCAGTCGCTGATTTGATGTTTGTAATTGTAATTTAATATATTTTGCAGTTTACTGCCGTCAAACATGGTATCGCCCGATTCGAGCCTTTTAGCTACTTCGGGCCAATCTATAAATTCGACTTTTACCTTATATTTTTGAGCGACTTGTTGGGCTATATTCAACAAATCGGTATTGTCATTGCTACCAATATTGAAGGTTTCATTGATGGTCTGGGCTTGGTCGATAGAATTGACGATGAGTTGGCAAATATCTTCTACATGGGTGAATGTTCGTTTGGGTTCGCCCTCGCCATAGAGTGTGATATTTTCGCCATTCATAGCGCGTTTCAGGAAAAAACCAATGGTGCCATAAGAATAATTTTGGTCAAAAACATTGCCGTAAGGTACACAGATTCGATAAATAGTGTAATCAATATCAAAGAAATTGGCATACATATTCAGATAGCCTTCGCAAGCCAATTTGTTTTGAGCGTAGATGGTTTTGGCTTCTTTTTCGGCAGTTTCTTTAGAGAGTTGGTTTTTATTTCCTTTGTAAACGAGTCGCGTGGAGGGGAAAATAACTTTGGCAGACCCATCGGAGTTTTTTCTGTGTTCTAAAATATTTAACAAGCCTATCTCATTGACTTTCACATAGTTTTGGTAGTGGTCAAATCCGGCATTGGTTCCTGTCAGCCCTGCAAATACAAAGATATAATCGACATTGAAATCCAATTTGGCAACTGCTTCTATATTTGTAATATCCAATTTTTGGTAGTTCGTCCGTTCATCTATGGATGTATCATGTACATCCACCGGGATGACGCTATGCCCTGCCTGTTCGAGAAAATGAGTCAGATGCCTACCGATATAGCCATTTGCACCAAAGATAATAGATTTTATCATTTATAAATTATGAGTTTCTTGTACGATGTAAGTTGGGCGTTGTTTTACGGCTTCAAAGATGCGCCCGACGTATAGCCCGACCATTCCTAAAACCGAAATAATAATTCCAGAAAGAAAAGTCATCAATACCATCAAACTTGTCCAACCTGCTACCTGTATATTTCCAAAAAAATACATGCCCACGAGCGTAGTGGCTGCCACCACCGCAAAAAAAGAAGTGAGCACACCAAATTTCACACTCATTCTTAATGGTTTGTCGGAAAATGTAAGAATGGTATCTATGCCCAACTCCAGTCGTTTTTTAAAACTGTAGGACGAGCCACCTTCTTCTCTTTCGGCGTGTTCGATTTTCACTTTGATGCGTTTAAAACCCACCCACTGCACGAGCATCGGATAATACCGTTTAGGGTCTTTCATTTCACCAATCGCATCAAGGGCTTTTCGGCGATATAGTACAAAATTGGCAACTGAGCTATCTTGCTCTGTTTCAGTCAGATAGCCAAGTGTTTTATAAAAAGAATGTGATAAGAATTTCTTAAAAAAGTCATCTTTACGCTCTTTTCGGCTGGCAATTACGATATCATAACCTTCGAGTGCTTTGGTGTAAAGTTTTGTGATTTCTTCCGGTTGGTCTTGCAAATCACAATCCATCGTGACGATATATTGGCCCGTACTTGCGTCCAATCCTGCTTGTGTCGCGTGTTGTTGTCCAAAATTTCGGCTTAGTTTTAAGCCTTTGACATGCGGATATTTTTGGCAATTCTCCACAATTTTGTCCCATGAATTGTCCGGTCCGCAATCTTCAATGAGAATAATTTCAAAATCAGGTGTAATTTTACCGACAGCAGCATTTATTCTTTCAACCAGTTTGTCAATAATCGGTGCGGCTCTATAAACCGGACTGACTACCGATATGTGCGGTGTACTCATTTTGATGCTTTAATATAATATTGCGCTCCGATGGGCAGCCATGTTAAAAAAGGTTCGAGGTGAATTGACCATTTAAGGAGTCGATGTCTGGGGAAAAATATGGTAAAATTGATAGTGGTGTTTTCAAATCCTGCCTTGCCGATGATGTTTTTGCAATAATTGGGCTTGAGTAAAACAGCATCTTCGTCAAACACACATTCTCTGACGACCTTTCGGGTCAAGGGATTGTTGGGATTGTGTTCGAATATATAAAATCGTCCGCCGGGTTTCAATACACGACGTATTTCACGGAGAATGCCTTCGTGCAGCCCGTGTTCGATGTGGTGAAATACCATAGAGGTAAATACGACATCAAAACGATCATCGGTATAAGGTATTTTCAGTCCGTCAAATGCCTTGAATATGGCATTTGAGATATCTTTTTCATTAGCTTTACCAATGCTTTCTTCCGAAACATCAATTCCATTAATGGTCACATTAGGAAAGTGCCGTCTGAAATAGATGCAGCTATTGCCGTCGCCGCAACCAAAGTCCAGTAAACTAAAGGGAGCCTTCTCGTCTTCCGTTTTTTTGAGTTCGACTATTTTATATTCGCTAAAATAATCACTATCTGCACCGCTCAATTTGATGGCACTGTCGTGTATATCTCTGTATTCTTCAGCGAATTCATCGAAGTTGTCAAATTGTCTTTGTTCACTCATAATTAGATTGTTGAATGAGTGAATGTTGGATTTTGAATAATATAAAAACAACATTTTATATCATAAAAAATACACATTCATTTTCTCACCATTATTTGCCAGATTTATCTCTGACCGCTTGTATTAAGCTACTTTGGTTCAAGATTTCATGGTATTTAGACTCAAAATCTTTGGTGCAGATACATTTTGAAAATTCTGTCAAAATATTTTTAAAATGATTGTCCGGTTTTGCGGCAAAGTCCTGTTTTATATCTTGTTTTTCAAGTGTAATCATGGGTTTTTCATTGGGTCGTGGTGTGAAGGATTTGTGTGCGGTGATTTTGCCTTTACTTCCCCATATTTCATAATTACATTGGTAATAATTGTCGAAACCAAAAGCCAATTCTGCTACTACGCCTGCCGGATTGGTGAGGAATGCGCCACCAAAAATATCGACTTCTCTACCTTCGACGATATTGAGTCGTGCGGCTTCTACTGCCAGATTATCGCCCAAAAAAAGCTGACTTGCTCTGATGGTATAAGCCGCCGCATCCAATAAAGCTCCGCCACCGAGTGATTTATTATACCGAAAATTGTCTTCGGGGAAGGGCGGAAAGCCAAATGAACTGCGGAAGCAACGCAATTCGCCTATTTCTCCTTGTTGGATTAGGTCTTTTACAAATTGGTGTTGGCTATGGTACAAAAACATGAAATCCTCCATAATGAGGAGTTGTTTGGCTTTTGCTTTTTCGACCATTTTTTGGGCGGAAGCGTAGTTCATTGCCAATGACTTTTCAATAAGGATGTGCTTTTGAGCATCTAATGTTTTGAGTACCCATTCTTCGTGCAAGCCTGTGGGGAGTGGCATATATACCGCATCAATATCGTCACGTATCAACAGGTTTTCGTAACCTGTAATAGCTTCGCAATCAAATATTTGAGCAAATTCTTGTGCTTTTTCTGTCGTTCTGCTTGCTATCGCAACGAGTTGGTAAGCATCAATGGATTTGATGGTGGGGATGACGGAACGTTTGGCAATATTGGCACAGCCCATCACGCCTATTCTGATTCTATTTGACATTTTTTATTTATATGAATTTGATGGCAGCAATGAGGCTTCTCGCTTGTATGTTGAGATAGTTATTGTATTGAATAAATGTTTGTAATTGATTGAGGGTCATCCAAGTAAAGTTTTTGGGTAGGTTTTCGGTATCAAAATTTTCATCGGCTTCGATGATAATATTTCTATTTTGTTCTCTATAAAATCTACCGCCTTCTTCTGATTGATAAGTGGCATATCTGACCCCTTTACCCGATTTGAGTTGTTTTAGAATGTAATCCAGATAAGGCACTTCGTACTCGTTGAGTCCTTTTCGGTAGTTTCCTGTCAGGCATTGTACCGTAGGTGCGAGTTCGACGATGTCGAAGTTGCCGGCTTCCAGTTTTGCCTGTATTAGAAAGTGATACACATCGTCTATTTTTTTAACTATAAATGCGATGATGCCTTCTTGGGCAGATTCGACGAGAGGCTGTGTCCAGCTTTTGACTTCTCTGTTTCCTATACTTGCCCGAACGGGAATGACCTTGAAGTATTTTTTTTCTTTGTGATAGATGGATTTTTCATCGCGTATCCAGTCTTTGACTTCATTGAGTGGGATGGACTCAACTTCGAGTTCGTAGGTTGACTTGAGTTCGGTAATCCACGAAATAATATCTTGCTGCTCGTGTAGGTGATTTTCGTTTTCTATCGCAGAGAGCAACATGTTGAGTTCGTAATCGGAGTTTTCGGTATTGAAGTAGTTGTAGGTTTTGTAAAAATCAATGACTTCTTGCTTGTAATTGCCAAATGGAATACCTGAAATGACGGTTCGCGAATCCATATTGACGACATTATCGTGGCATAGGAGTTCTTTGATTTGTCCGAGTGTCAGCCAACAAAAATCTTCGTGTACTTCTATATCGTCTTCAATTTCGATGATAATATTTCGGTTTCTTTTTTTGACAAATCTTGCGCCTTGCTCTGATTGGAGTTGGTCTAATATTATTTTTTTATTGCATTTTTTGTCGCCGTTAAAATATTCGAGATAGAGAGGTGTTTTGCCTTTGTGTACTTTGGTGTAGTTGCTTTTGGTGGCTTGCAAGGTGGGCGATAGTTGGACATAATTGATGTTACCGGGTTCTATTTTGGCTTGCATCAAAAAGTGTAAAATGCCGTCAAATTTTTTGGTAATAATCGCCAAAAATCCGATTTCGGGTTGGTTGATAATGGGCTGCGACCATTCGGGTACTTTGCCCCAGTCGGTCTGTACGTGTATGCCTTCTATGCTAAAAAATTTGCCGGAAGCGTGTACAAGGTTGCCTGTTTTGGGGTCGAAGCCCCATTGTTCCATCTCATCAAAAGTGATGTGGTCAATGTTGACCTCAATGGCATCTCTTCTTTTTTGTATCCATTGAAAAAAATCATTGAGGGGCATTAATGGACTCTCTTTGACGAGTGCCGACCTCAAGAAGTCGATATTTACGCTATTGCTAAATGCCATATAATAATGATCAAGTTAGTGAATTTTGAATGAATGAATGTTTTTGACGAATGAATTTGAAATGAATCACGTTAGAAATATTCGCTCATTTTTTGCAAAATAAGTTTCTTTACAAATTTAATTTAATGTAAAATGGTAACTACTCAGGTTCTCACTGATTTTTAAAATCTAAAAAAAATATATAACTTTACGCTGTGACAAAA
>ENA-ORXR01000999-ORXR01000999.1-marine-metagenome-genome-assembly--contig:-NODE-999-length-32361-cov-4.349926_pt1 | contig 32361 bp, 26 predicted proteins | sample MGYA00237866_ERZ511479 | MGnify/ENA metagenome assembly ERZ511479
TTCCATATGGCTGGAGTATATTTGGAACTATTAATAGATGGGTAATTAGACCATCATTTGATTTTCTATCAAAGTTTATAGGCAGCAAGGGTATAGTCATTCTATTACTTACTTTTATCATCAAGTTAATCCTGTTTCCGCTGACCTATAAGATGTTATACTCTCAGCAAAAAATGGCTGCCTTGAAGCCTAGATTAGCGAAGCTAAAGGAGAAACTCAAAGACGATCAGCAGGCTTACAGTATGGAGCAAATGAAGTTGTATAAAGAATACGGCGCTTCCCCATTGGGTGGTTGTATGCCTATGATTTTGCAAATGCCTATCTGGTATGCACTGTTTCGCTTCTTCCCTGCCGCCATAGATTTTAGGCAAGAAGGGTTTTTATGGGCGACCGATTTATCTTCTTATGACGTAGCTTTTTGGTTACCTTTTGAGTTGCCTTTTAACTTTGGCGCGCACTTGAGTTTATTCTCTATCTTGTGGGCTATAACAACAGTAATCTATACATACTACAACACTAAGCATATGGATATGACAGCAAATCCTGCCATGAAATATATGCAGTATGCGATGCCTGTTATGTTCTTAGTGTTTTTTAATAACTATGCATCAGGATTGACATGTTACATGTTTTTCTCGAATCTACTTAATATTACACAAACGATCGTTACCAAGAATTTTATCATAGATAGTGATAAGATAGAGCAAGAGCTCAAGGCTTATAAAAAGAAACCAAAGAAAAAGGGCGGTTTTCAAGATCGCCTTGCTAAGGTCTTGGAAGATCAGCAAAAAGCGGCTGCCGAAGCTAAAAAGAAAAATAAGAATTAATAAATACCATAAAAATCTTAAACTTTACTGTTGATAATAAAGTTTTTAGGGTATAATCCAATTTTCATGATGCGACAGTCAGAAGCTACCATACCTATAACTCAAGGCATATTTAACTTGATTGCTTATGCGGATGATATTACTGAGCAGATGCCTCATGTTGCAATGGTAGCAGAAGGTATGGATGCATCTAAGCCAGTTACTATCCGCATCCATTCAGAGTGCCTTACAGGAGATTTGTTTGGATCTAAACGTTGTGACTGTGGTGAACAACTAGAACGTTCCTTAGAAATTCTTGCTGAAAAAAGAGGTGTACTTATATACCTTCGCCAAGAAGGTCGTGGTATCGGACTAATCAATAAACTCCGAGCATACCAACTGCAAGATACTGGTCTCAATACCTTGGATGCAAACACACATCTTGGTTTGAAGGTTGATGATAGACATTATGACATCGCGCTTAATATACTGAAGGATTTGGGTATCACCAGTATAAACTTGCTGACTAACAATCCTGATAAGATTGCAGCTTTTGCAGATGGTGAAATCACTGTTGTTAAGCGCCTTCCCCTGATCACCATTCCACTGCCAGAAAACAAGAATTATTTGAATACTAAAAAAGAACTTCTCGGTCATTTACTAGGCGGAAAAAATAAATAGTATGAATAATTAACCTCTGCAGGTACTATATTAACAAGGGAGCATTATTTTACAACTTCTACCCTTTCATAATTTATAGCTCTATCAATAAATAATTTTATCCTTAACTTTATACTTCATAAAATACATATACAGTATGGCAGTAAATACAATGTGGACTGGATCAGAAAAATACATTTGTGATCGAGAACTAGCGCAGGCATTCCATATGGCTCGAGTGATAGGTATGCCACTACTTATAGAAGGTGAACCTGGGACTGGTAAGACCGAGCTCCCACTGCAATTTGCAAAGGATATGAACCTAGAGTTATTTGTCTATCCAGTAGGATCGAAAAGTTCAGTTGAACAGTTCGTGGCGAAGTTTGATCACGTTAAATATTTGCGCGATTCACAAGTGGAAATACTCAATGCTCAGCGGTCGGAGAAAGGACTTGAAAGCAATCTATCCACAGGTGGAAGACAGACAGAATCCCTCCAAGATTATGTCATGAAAGGCCCAGCAGCAAAAGCTTTTTCTACACCTAATTCTGTTTTGTTAATTGACGAAATTGATAAAGCTCCTAGAGAGTTTCCCAACGACTTATTATATGCCCTTAGTCATAGAAAATTGGTGATGCCCGAAAGTGGCGAAGTCATAGAAGTAGCCGAAGAAAATATGCCAGCGATCGTTATCACTAGTAATCGAGAACAAGAATTACCGACAGCGTTTAAAGGAAGGTGTGTTTATCATTATATTTCTTTTCCACCAAAAGAAACCATGCACGAGATAGTTGCCAAACATTATCCGTCTATGGATGAAGCTTTGCAGGACAAATGTATCAACCTATTTTACCAGATGAGAAGCTTAGGACTTGAGCGCGCACCTGCTACCAGAGAATTATTATCTTGGATCAAATACTTGCAGACATTTAATAAGGCAGAAGCCTTGACCAAAGTAAATAAAGTAGAAGGGATGGGCGTCTTAATTAAAAATCAAGAAGATCTCATAAAGATACAGACACGAATGATGGGCAAAAATCCTAATCAAAATTAAGCGGTATGTTTGATCAATTACCAGAAACATTTAGGGCTTATAAGCTGAATGCTGATGTACGTACCCTGCTGCAATTGCGCCAAGCGATGAATAAAGGCCTAATCAAGACAGTTGGTGATTTATACTATGTTCTTAAAGGTCTAGTTATAACTGCTCCTACTGAAATTGGGCCATTCTCTAATGCATTTTATGCCCACTTTTTATCTATAAATATTGTACCTGGCGAACCACTAGAAAATGCGGTCGTACGTAGCCACGCCTTCCAAACATGGAAAGACAAATTGGAACAGGACGATATAGCAAATGTTGAAGATGCTAATCTAGTCAATCAATTTTTAGATGAAATCCATACTACATCTTATGATATCAAGAACTTTCTCTCTGGTAAGGACATTTTAGACAAAGATGACCCTAGCATGGCGGACAGAAATAATTCAGCTGAATCTAGTGATGGTGAAAGTAGGAATATCTTAGACAGAATGGCCGACTATCGAGATATTCCGCTCGAAGAATTGATGCGGCGTATGCGAGAAGTTGCTAAACAACAAAAGACTAAGCACACTGGAGGCGATCACTGGATAGGCACTGGTGGCGTCTCTCCCTACGGGCATGGTGGTGCAGCCGCGGGTGGGATCCGTGTAGGTGGTGCTGGCGGTGGCAAGATGGCTAGGGCCGCGATCAATAACCGTGATTTTTATCCAGTAGATACTAAAGCACCATTGCGAGATGACAATATAGATGCTGCATTAGCCGCATTGAAAGGTATAGAAGAAGCGAGTACAGATATTCTATTGGATATACCACTTACAATAAAGGAAGGTATTAGACAGGGCGGAATATTTCTACCCTACGAGAAGGAGAAAAGGCAACAACGCATCCAAGTTCTGCTCTTGATAGATAATGGTGGCTGGTCTATGTCTCCATATATCAAAACCGTTCAAAAGCTGTTTGCTAAGATGAAAACTCGATTTGCCCATGATCTCAGAACCTACTATTTTCACAACACCATACATGGCGGTGTTTATTCAGATGCCGCTAGAACAAAATTTATACCCATCGATAAATTGAACCTACAGGACAAGAATTACACAGTCTTTGTGGTAGGTGATGCAGACATGGCGCCCTACGAGCTCCACCGTTCTAGCATTCGTGATTGGCAAAAAATAAATAAACACTTTAACCGTATGGCTTGGCTCAACCCGATGTCAGAGGGGGAATGGTATGCATCTATGACGTGCTCAGTACTGAAGCAGATTTTCTCCATGTTTGAGCTTAGTCCAGAGGGCATAAACTCTGCAGTATTGGAAATGAATCGGAGGAGGAATTACTCTGAATGATTTTAAATTTGTGAATGCAGATTTTCGAATTTTAAAGTGCCCTATATTTATTTGCGAGCTTTACATTAAATTTTGTTAGAATATGGATATTCAATAAGAAGAATTACCTATACACTTATGAGTCCACTCTGAAAACTGACGAATTGTATAAAATGGTATATTTTTGATGTAATCGCCCGATGCGTAGCAATATTGATTCCCCGGTACCACGGAATCAATATAGAAAGAGAACTACTGCTAACTAGCAGTAGCATACAAGATTTTCAGTGACGCCTGAGCATCAGTGGATAGAGAAAATTAAAAATATCGCCAAGAGAAACATTTTTGGTTTTGTGCGTTTTGAGTGATCTTAATTATAAGGAGATAATTGAATTTTAAAGGTTTTGATTGTTCCGTCTTTCTATACTTTAGCTGAAAACGGAGTTGGCAATTTGTCATGATTTTTTTCCAAAAAATTACGCCAAATTGGATCTAACTCTGATGATAATTCTGGGTTTTCAACCCAGCGCTATAAATATTTCACTCCCGAAAATCGGGACGGGCTACGCTGTGGTGATGTGCTCTTACTTCTGAATACCCCTAGATTTTGCATAATTGTTTAAGGTATTAAAAGTTAACTATACTACAAACATGCAAAAAAAAACCCTCGATAATCTTTTACAAAATTAGCGAGGGTTCTTTATTGAAGATAGGTTTATATTACCTAGCCACGATAAATTGTTTAGCAGCAGAGCCATCATGTGCTCTTAATATATAAACGCCATTTTCTAGTTCGTTTATTCCAATTACTTTTTTGCCCTCAAAATCAAAAGTCATTCTCGTCCTCCCTAAAGCATCTAGTATAGTAAATTGTCCAGTGAGTAAACTTCTACTATGATCCTCCATTAGTAAAAAGTTATTTGCAGGGTTTGGGCTTAAAAACAATTGTGTGTTGTTTATAAGACTCGGTGCTGAAGCCATAACATCGCCTTCATCTAATTTAAATTTGTAAGCTGCTTCTACACTTAAAGCTGGTCCAAAACCATAAACAATTCCATTATATATATAAACTTCATCATTTACGACAAATGACGCAGGCGCCCATCTCGAATTACCAGGATGTGAGGGCATAGCCTCCCATTCATCTTCAACAGGATCATAGGCCCAAAACTCTCCTTCCTCCATAGCACTATGATCTCGTCCCTCACCACTAAGTACATAGCCTTTATCATTGTGTGAAAATTGCTGACCTGCTACTCTTCCTTCTGCTGGAAGGGTAGCCATCTCATCCCATTCTTCGGTAGCAGGATCATATCTGTACCATTCATTAAAGATTACAAGTTGGTTATTTACGTTTGGCCCATGTCCAAAGCCTACATATACATGATCACCGACCCCATTCTGATATGGATGATGTCTTGCAATAGATGGAAAATCTGGTCCTCTGGACCAAGCATCAGTAGCTATATCATAAATCCACCAATCTTTTAGGTTACCATTATTACCTCCGCCTAGACCAACATAGACCTTGTCGTTATGAGCAATCATGGCTGGGTGAAATCTTGGTACACCCGGGCAATCGGCAAGTTGAGTCCACTCCATGGTAGCGGGATCAAATGACCAAAGATCTCTTCTAAGCTGATTACTTGAAGTTAAGCCAAAACCAAAATAAGCTTTACCATCCCAAGTGTCACCTATAGCAAAACCACGTGCTCCTCCTGGAAAATCATCCAGCTGTGTAAATGAATCAGTAGCTGGATCATATTGATAGAAGTCATCTCTTACATTGCCAACCTCATCGGTGCCAGCTACAAGGTAGCCCTTACCATCGAGACCAAATCCATAGGTGTGATCTGTAAGAAATCCATCAGGAGCAGGTGATACCTCTACCCATTGAGCGTAAAGAGGATTCGCCATGTATGCGCATGTTATTAACAGGCATGTTAAAATTTTTTGTGTAATTTTATTCATATTTAAGATATGGTAATTGTAGTGAAAATTATTATGAATAAGCGCACAATAATCTGCGGTTATTCTTATTGACACTCTAAGATAGCTAAGTCAGCTCCAAACTATATGATAACTTTTGCATAATTAAGATTTAACTTACATTGAGTCATCTGTCTGACTTTTTGTAATTTAGTCTCTGTATTAGATTTAAATTTATATTCAAATGTATAAATCGGAAAATTAGATCTACACTGCAAGTATTATTTACCATTTAGCGACCAGTTATATTCCATAAAGCTAATCTCCGAATTTTGCTTTAATTTTGTGTCTGAGTATTTATTAAGAAAGGCTATTAGATCACTAAAGTCCTCCTTGTACCAATCAAAAATCTTTGAGATTGTAGCTTTGGTGGACTTAATTTGATTGTAATTTACATTTGTTATAAAATTCTTTGTCTGGGTAGCTAAAAACTTTTCAAGGTTTTCTTCAGTCCATGCTCTATTAAGTAAGGGAGGACATGATTTAGCTGCACAATTAACGGCAAAGTGTATTCTTGGTTCTTCAAATTGAGGTCTGATAATATCGTTTTCTATATTATTTAAAGAATACGTTTTATTCCCAAGCTTAATCCAGCTTTTATCCCATGGCTTGCCTCCTTCGAGGTCTGTAATCTTAGATACGGGGTAGTTATTGATTATCATTTTTATCGTAAAAGCATTATAAGCATTTATCCAATAGGCAAGTTGTTTATCCTTAGACCATTTATTGTTAACTGGGTTGCGGCGCAATTCTTCAAGATAACCATCGAATTTATTGATGTCTGTTTTTATTCCCTGATAATCAACTACTCCATTTGCGCTTACATATTTTCTCAGTAGCTGATCAAATACTTCATGGCTCATGCCGTCTGAGACAGTTTTGTTACTACTTACTGCATCTTTACTACTGGTTGGTTTATCGACGTCACTGGTCTTATTCACTGTACTCGGAGTAGGTATTTCAGGATTCGAATTTACAGTGTTATTATTCTTTTTTGACACCTCTTTTGCACTAATTATATTATCTTTTATATCAGTCGCATTTTCGACAATTTTATCCTTCACCGAATTTGTTTTCTTTGCTACTTTATCGGCTGATTTTTCTATTTGTTTTCCAAAATTTACGGCAGAATCAGATATTTTTTTACCAGCTTTATCAAGTTTATTTTCGATTTCTTCTGAAGCTTCAGCAATAGAATTTTTTGCATCATTTAAAGATTGCTTTGCATCTTTTGTCAAGTCAGTCTGCACTTCAGTGATTTCTTCAACGGAAGGTAGTGCATTTGTCTTTGAACCATCAGCTTGTGCAGATTCTTTCGCTTGGTTTTCACCACTGCAGCTAGACAGTAACATAAGAATAGATAAAAGATAGATAAGTGTAAAAGTTGACCTATAAGTAGATAACAGCATATTTTTTAGAATTTTTTACTTTAACTATTTTTAATTAATTAGGTTTTGCCAATGGATACTAATAGTTGTAAAGATATCATTTTTAATCATCTACTCTTGGACAAGGGATAGTAGTGAGGTGTGAAGCGGGTGGCATGGTGTACAGCTTCACACAGTGCGCAGCACCGAGGCGAATGCCGAGTCACGCATAGCCCGGTCCTGCCTTTTTTCAGGCAGGATGGCCCCAAAAAATGTTCATCTAAAAACAAAAAATTACAGTTCGAAGTTAGATAATTCCTATATAATTTTGCGGATTGATACGCTTTAGTTCCTGCTTAATATCCAGTGTAATATCTAATGTATTAATAAAGTCATGAATGACTTCCTGATTGATTTCATCATTACCTCTAGTCAGAGCCTTCAGTGTTTCGTAAGGGTTTGGATAACCTTCGCGACGTAATATGTTTTGGATAGCCTCGGCAACGACCATCCAATTTGCATCCAAATCTTCGATTATTTTGGTCTCATTGACAGTGAGTTTAGAAAATCCTTTTAGAATAGATTTGAAGGCTATAAGCGTATGTGCAAAGGGTACGCCGACGTTACGCAATACCGTACTATCTGTAAGATCACGTTGCAAACGTGACACAGGTAACTTGCTCGCAAGATGCGATAATATTGCATTGGCGACACCTAAATTACCTTCTGCATTCTCGAAATCAATTGGGTTAACCTTGTGCGGCATAGCGGAGGAACCGACCTCTCCAGCGATAACCTTTTGCTTAAAATATTCCATAGAAACATAGGTCCAAACATCACGACACAGGTCTAGCAAGATCGTGTTTATCCGCATCATATTGTGAAAAAGGGTAGCCATTCCGTCGTAATGCTCTATCTGAGTAGTCGTCTGCTGACGCTCTAGACCGAGGTATTCCATCGTGAATTCATCAGCAAATTTCTTCCATTCAATATCAGGATACGTTACTTGATGTGCATTAAAATTTCCAGTAGCACCCCCAAATTTAGCGGTGTGCGCAGTTTGCTTCAGAAGCTTTATTTGTTTCTGAATACGCTCATGAAATACCTTGAATTCTTTACCTAAACGGGTTGGCGAAGCAGGCTGTCCGTGTGTTTTCGCTAGCATAGAAATTCCTGCCCAATCCTGTATTTTTGTTTCTAAGGTTTTCATGACTGATGCTATCTCGGGTAGATATACTTCTTCCAAGGCATTCTTTAATAGCAGTGGAGTAGCTGTATTATTGATGTCCTGAGAGGTAAGGGCAAGATGAATAAATTCTTTGTATTCTCCGATACCAAGTGCTTCGAACTTTTCTTTTAAAAAGTACTCCACTGCTTTTACGTCGTGGTTGGTCGTACTTTCTATCGACTTGATATGCTCTGCATCTTCTATACTAAAATTTTCAAAAACCTCATTAAGTTCGTCAATTTTGGCCTCCTCAAAAGATTCTAACCTAGGCAATGGCCACTGGCAGAGTGCTATAAAGTATTGAATCTCAACAAATACGCGATATTTGATAAGTGCATACTCTGAGAAATAATCTACCAGATCTTCCGTTTTCTTGGCGTAGCGACCGTCTATGGGGGAAATAGCTTTGAGCATAAAATCTATTTTAATTAATATTGCGTTAGTATAAAGAAAGCTGTATAAGTTAGCAGCCATTTTTGCAAAAATATGGATAAAAAGGGGCTAAACCTTAGTATAAAAGAAATTAATGATGGAATTTTTTTGACTAGTTTTGCAACCACAAATATTTAGTAATTGGATAGAATACGAAAACAGGTTGGGGTAGGGCTTAGCCTACTTTTATTTACGTTTGGCTTAAGCGCACAAGTAACTGTCTTAGGTAATGTCACGAATGTTGGGCAGAGGAATATTCTTGTAAGTGTATATAGTGAGGGGTCCCACCAGCTAGTACCCGTAGGCGGTGATGGCAAATTTGTCTGTAATTTGCCGCGCTTCGAAGAGTGCCTGATTGCCATCTTTAGCGCTCAAAGTGATGCTAAAACTTTTAGCGTGAATACAGATATGGCTGCTAGTGAGCCGATCAAACTTTTTGTCAGTTTAGATGGAGAGGCACCTAGAAAAGAAAATTTACGAATGAATGGTCCTGTAAAAAGATATGTAACCGATGGTTATGCTTATAAAACAGAGGAATTTAACCTAGACAATGTCACGGACAAACCAAAATTTGCCGCACTGATGTCTCAGCTTGGCAATAATATTAGTGACTTTTACTTAGATAAAAAATTACCTGAAGAAAGGTTAAGTATAACGACAAATACCAATGATGCCGCGATCAGAAAAAGTGAACACAGATTGGGTCAAGAAATATATCTGTTGTTAAATAAAAAACGGGCACAAGCGAAAAACTTAAAAGAAGTACAAGAGAAATATGAACTAGATAATAGCAAGGGTGTGCCGAGATGTAAAACAGAATATGCTCTATTAAAAGCAGAGGCGACCTATACGAAAACGAGTTATTTACTGGCTAAAGCAGAATATCAAAAAGAGAATTTGATTATTCGCAGGATTGAGAATACGAGTAAAACTTCGGCTTCAAGAAAAATGCGAGAGGCAGAAAAGAAAATGAAAGTCCTAGAAAAGGAAAATGAAATAGCAGGACTCACTTTGATAAATAAACAAGCCGATTGCTGGGAACTAGATGCACAAGCAAAGCTGGAAAAAGAATTGGAAAAGGGAGATGCTGCAGACCTTACTTTTGTAAAAACGAAGCGACTGGATATTAATAATATTCGAATGACGAGTCGCCTTCAGAATGCAAAATTATTGTATAAGCAACATAATCTATTGGCTAATGATTTGACGGGTCGTGATAGGGTGGTACAACTAGCGAATGCGCAAAAATACATTTCTCAACAAGAAGAAATAAAACTCTATCAGGCTGAAAATCATCTTGAGATATGGAAGATTAAAAATGAGACGGAGAAGAGATATAATAAGCAAGTAGAAATGGCAAAGACCGCTTTCTTAAAACAGCGAGAATATGCTTATCAAGCTGAAATGGCCTACTTAGAACACATGTGGCACTTACGAGAAAAACCTAGCGTGAAAGGGGAATTAGACGACATATTTACACGGCAAAATGAGTTGCTAGATATTATCCAAATAGTACGTCCAGAAATAACGAACGTCGATGAGCCAGCGGCAGAATCGATGACCGATGCAGAGCTTTTATCGAACATAAAGATAGAGAGCAGCACTAGAGAAAATTCCCGCTCGAAAAAGCTCACTTTTAAGCAAGACTATTATGAAATCGTAGAAAATGATAAGGGTAGAAAGTATTATAAGAATGGTGCTGCTATTACCAAACTTACATATGAGTTCGAGACTAAACGTAAATTTGGTGAGATATTGGAAAATGTAAGAGAGGAGGATAGAAGACAGCGCCTGTGGGACTTATTCAAGAAAAGAATTCAATGAAAGTAGATATATTGGCTATAGGAGCTCATCCTGACGACATCGAGCTAAGTTGTGCAGGTACTTTGCTAAAGCATATAGATATGGGCTATACAGTAGGGCTAGTTGACCTCACAAAAGGAGAATTGGGGTCTCGTGGCTCTGCTGCTATTAGAAGAAAAGAAGCAGCATTAGCGGCAAAAATGATGAAGGCTAACGTACGACAAAACGTGGGTCTTAAAGACGGTTTCTTTGACCTGGAATCTAGCATCCTAAAACTTATTCCATACATCAGAAAATATCAACCAGAAATAGTTTTGGGAAATGCGATCAGTGATAGACATCCAGACCACGGTCGTGCTGCAGAATTGATCAGTAGGGCTTGCTTCCTTGCTGGACTGAAAAAGGTGGAAACGCATTGGAAGAAAGAGAAGAAAGCGCAGCTTCATTGGAGACCGAAACAAGTGTATCATTACATTCAGGATCGATATATAGATCCTGATTTTGTGATAGATATCACACCGTATATGGAGCGTAAAATCGAGATTGTTCAAGCGTATTCTTCGCAGTTTTATAACCCAGAGGCTAAACAATACAGCAAGGAAGCGCAGACGCCCATCTCTGGAAAGGATTTTTTAGATAATTTGTATTCTAAGGCAAATATTTATGGTCGTAATATAGGCGTTTCTTATGCCGAGGGATTTACGCTAGACCGGACTTTGGGGGTGGATAGTTTGTTCGACTTGAGGTAGAGATAAGGAATTTATCATCTCCGCATCACATTAATTGCAAATAAGCTAATCGTAAATAAAGCTCGCTTCCAGAAAATGCAAGTATTATCAATCGCTACTCCCGTAAATTTACTTATCATTGAGGTATGAAAATAATAGATTTAGATAAGATCTGTATTGCTAAGTGTCCACATGGGATGGAAGAGATATTAGCGGACGAATTACGTGCCTTAGGTGCTCCAGAAGCTATGCTACAAAAGCGAGCAGTAGCTTTTAAAGCAAACAAAGAGACCTTATATAAAATTAATCTTCACTCTCGATTGGCCATCAAAATACTTTGCCCCATATTTGACTTTACAGCTAAGCATCCTGAAGAGTTGTACAAGAAAGTCAAAGCCTTCGATTGGACTCAGGTTCTGACTTTGGAGCAGACTTTCGCTGTGCAGACGACGGTCCATTCTCCGCACTTCGAGCATTCTCAGTATGTTGCTTTGAAAACGAAAGATGCTATTGTAGATCAGTTTTATGATAGGGTGAATAAACGACCAGACGTTAATGTCAAAGAACCAGACATCAAGATTCATGTCCATATTTCTGAAGCCAATTGTAATGTGTTTTTAGATGCATCAGGCGATCCATTATTCAAGCGAGGATACAGAATGAATACAGGTGTGGCACCGATCAATGAAGTGCTCGCTGCGGGTATGCTAGTATTGAGTGGCTGGGAACCCTCTAAGCCGTTAGTTGACCCCATGTGCGGGTCAGGAACCATCGCCATAGAAGCAGCCATGATAGCAACTAATACCCCTGCATCCATTCTTCGTGAAGATTTTGGATTTATGCACTGGTCGGACTTCGATAAAGCACTTTGGGAAAAAGTAAAACAAGCTGGTAAGGATCAAGTAAAGGAATCAGCTGCGCAAATATTCGCTTACGACAAAGAATTATCGATGGTGAAATACGCCGAGCAGAATGCAGTAGAAATAGGATTAGATTCTGCTATTCAATTTAAGCGCAAAGATTTCATGCACTTATCTCCGCCAGCAGAAGATGGTATGATAATCACGAACCCTCCCTACGATGAACGTATTCAAATAGAGGATAATGAAGCGTTTTACAAAGCCATTGGGGATCGTTTTAAACAAGCATTTCAGGGCTATACAGCTTGGTTGATCTCTTCGAATTTGTCCGCCATCAAGCGTGTTGGCCTCAGACCGAGTAAGAAACTGACCTTATTCAATGGAAAACTTGAATGTAAGTTTTTAAAATACGAGCTTTATGGTGGTAGTAAAAAAGCCAAATATGCAAATCAAGCATAAAATCGCCGTATTTCTTTTAGCATTAGTATTCGCAGGATCGGTTAATCTTTCGGCGCAATTAAGTATACCTACCGTTGATCCCATGTATACAGTACCCATTATCTCTTGGGATACTGTCTATCCAGATTTGAGTTCTATTCTATTGGACAATAAACTAAATAGTACCGCTAAGTCCTTCATCTCTAAAGATAATGTCTACAATAAGTACGGATTCTTTTGTAAGCAGGAAGCCAAGCGCGATAAGTCCACGGGGGTACCAGTGCGTATGCGTCTTGGTACCTTAGAACAGGTCAATCAAAAGGAGTATGGGAATTGATTGATAGTAGATAATATTAAATATCCAGAAGTTTGAAGTAACAACTCCACGGTAGTCTATCCTGGGGATATTCAGAAGTATGCAGAGCTAACCCTGAAAGGGTTTAATATTATATGTAAAGCCACAATGAAATTTGACGAGATTTTTCGAAATATCGTAACAAAACTGCATGTTATCATTATACAAATTCCCTTACACCAAGCCCTTCAACTTATCCACCAAATAGTCAATCTCTTCAATGGTATTTGTGTGAGAAAAAGACAGGCGAATTGGCTTCCCTTCAACTGGTGCTATCTTCGATATCGCTGCTATCACATGAGATCCAACTTCTGATCCAGAACTACAAGCAGAACCACCAGATGCACATATGCCAGCGATATCCATGTGGAGCATTAACATTTCTGATTTTGCAGAGCCAGGAAAGTTTACACTAAGTACTTTTTCCAAACCACCATCTACAGTTGCAGGACCATTAAAAGATAAGCCTTCTATAGCTTCGCTAAGCGCAGCGCGCGCATGTAAATTGAGCTTACGAATTTGAGAAACTCTAGATTCCATATTTTCACAAGCGAGATCTAGCGCTTTTGCCAGACCACAGATACCGTAGATATTTTCTGTGCCAGCGCGCATATTTCGTTCTTGAGAACCACCATCGATAAATGGTTTTATTTGCTGTGCACCGTTTATATAGAGAAAGCCTACACCTTTGGGTCCATAAAATTTATGCGCCGAACCTGTAAGAAAATCAATCTTTATTTTAGTAAGATCTATTTCTCTAAAGCCAATTGTTTGGACCGTATCAGTATGGAATAAAGCACCATTAGCTTCGCATAATGCTGCTATTTTGTTAATATCATTAAGTGTGCCGAGTTCATTATTAGCATGCATCAAAGTAACCAAGGTCTTCTCGTCACTATTTTTAAGATTAGCTTCTAGTGCAGCATAATCTACTTCACCAGTAGCTTGCACATCCGTGTAGACGACCTCCACACCTGCCAAACTCAAGCTTTCCAGCGAGTGCAGAATGCAGTGATGCTCTACCTGAGATGAAATTATTCTCTTCACCCCTAGATCACGTACTGCGCATTTTAGTGCCGTGTTATTCGACTCTGTGCCGCCACTAGTAAAGAAAATTTCGCTTACGGAACACTTCAGTCGATTGGCAACCACCTTTCTCGCAGACTCTATCAAAGTTCTGGCTTTTCTGCCATCTGCATGTATGGAGGAAGGATTACCATAGCTCTGTTGCATCACTTGCGTCATTGTTTCTATCACACTAGGATCGAGTGGTGTAGTAGCCGCGTGATCAAAGTATATTCTTTTTGCCATTTCTATCATTTCTGTTAGTATTATACCGTTAGCAGTTCGACTTCGCTTTTCACAGAGTCTATTAGATTTCTTAATGTTTTTTCATCTAATGCTTCTGCATAGATGCGTATAATCGGCTCTGTATTAGATTTTCTTAAATGAACCCAACCTTCCGCAAAATCTATTTTCAAACCATCCTCCAAGTTCAAGTCTTCCTTAGCAAATTTCTTTTGAACACTTTTTAGAATATATGGAATATCCATGTCAGGTGTCAGCTGTATTTTTTCCTTTGCCATCAAATAAATAGGGTAGGATGCTTTAAGTTGACTCGCCGTTATACCACGTTCCGCTAACAAAGATAAGAACATAGCTATACCCACCAAAGCATCACGACCATAATGTAGCTCAGGATAAATGATACCTCCATTCCCTTCACCACCAATGACAGCATCTACCGCTTTCATTTTCATTACTACATTCACCTCGCCTACCGCACTCGCGTGGTATGTGCTCCCTTCATATCTATTGGTTAGATCTCTGAGTGCTCTAGTAGAGGAAAGATTCGAAACCGTATTGCCAGGGGTCTGCGCCAATATGAAATCAGCAATGGCGACCAAGGTATATTCTTCACCAAACAAACTTCCATCCTCACTAATAAATGCCAAGCGATCCACATCAGGATCTACTACTATTCCCAGATCTGCTTTATGATGAATTACTGCCTCACATATCTGAGTTAGGTGCTGAGCAAGTGGCTCAGGATTATGCGCAAATTCGCCATTCATATCTTCATTAATAAGTATGTACTCACAGCGAAGACGATCAAGAAGTGGCGCTATGGAGATGGCACCCGTTGAGTTAATACAGTCAACTACTACCTTAAATCGTTTTTCCTGCACCGCTTTTTCATGTATGATAGGCAGACGCAATATTTTGGCAATATGCTTTTTGATAAAGCTATTATCCGCTACATAGGACCCTAATGAGTCCACATCTGCAAAGTCAAATGCACGCTCTTTTATAAAATTCAGTATCTGATTTCCATCCTCACCAGAGATAAATTCACCTTTTTCATTCAGAAACTTGAGTGCATTCCATTGTCTCGGGTTATGACTAGCGGTAAGTATTATACCTCCACCTGCATGTGACTCTGGGACGGCAATTTCTACAGTTGGCGTCGTTGATAAACCAAGATCGACAACATTTATGCCCATCATCATCAGTGTATTTGCCACCAATGCCTGTACCATAGAACCTGAAATTCTTGCATCTCTACCTATAACCACCTTGTTACTTCCACTATTTTGCAATAGCCAATGGCCATAGCCAGCTGTACACTCGACTATGTCTATTGGAGTCAGGTTCTCACCAGATTTACCGCCTATTTCTCCTCTTATTCCAGATATTGATTTGATTAATGCCAAATTATACTTCTTTTAGTGTTGCCATTGCATATAAAACAATGATTTTGTCGTGTTTCGAAACCTAAATGTAGAGTATTTTCCTCAAAAGTTCGTCAGTATCGCAACCATATTGCACTTGTGATAATTCTTTTACCAAATAAAGTATTTTATATAGGTCACTCCTAAAACCGCATCTGATCTCCAATAAAGAAATGCATTAATCTCGTTACTAAATCAAAAGGCTTCTTATCTTCGCGCAAAATTAGATAGACTATTTTGGAAAGTTTACTCCATATGGATGAATGGCTCTTTTCGCTATGCAATGGTACATGGCGAGCCGACATGCTTGATGAGATAGCACCTATTTGGCGAAACAAATTTTTCTGGATACCGCTTTATGTTTTTATTCTTACTATTGTGGCGATCAATTTTAGGTCTCGGTTTATTCCATTTTTATTATTTGCCGTTTTGACGGTGTCGGTAGCAGATACACTCAGCAGCAAAATTATAAAACCACTAGTTAAGCGAGAGAGACCTTGTCGCAATGTTGACCTTGTCAAGCCAGCTGTAGTTCTCATCGGTTGCGGTGGTGGTTATTCATTTACCTCGTCACACGCGACCAATCATTTTGCTATAGCTTGTTTTTTTCTATTGACTATAGGTGGAGCATTCAGGTACTCCAAAGGCCTATTTTTATTATGGGCAGCCAGTATTTCCTATGGCCAAGTTTATGTAGGAGTACATTATCCAATTGATGTAATTGTGGGTGGGCTTGTTGGATCCATTATCGGTATAGGTATTGGTTATTTATTTAATCTTCGCTGGCCATTTGTCACAGAATCATTAGACCCCATTGCGTGAATTTATTGATCTACATATACTTGATTTTAGCTGTCGCTATCGGTGCAGGATTGGGGTTCGGTCTACGTCGATTTACGACTGCCAATCTCAACTATGGACTCGCTTTTGGAGGCGCTTATTTACTAGGTATTTCGGTACTACATTTGTTACCTGAAATTTATCAGACAGCCTCTGCTGGTATCGGTGTATATATTCTTATTGGTTTTATATTACAGTTGGTACTGGAGTTTCTATCGGGTGGCTTGGAGCATGGTCATGTACACGATCATTCACATACAGAACCCAATTACCTCTTGCAGATTTTACTAGGTCTATGCATACATTCTTTTATTGAAGGCTTACCTCTGGCGCGTTACGAGAGCTTTCATCATGAGTTTCATGGGGAGCAATCTCATAGTGCCATGCATTTTATATATGCTATTATGCTGCACAAAATTCCCGCTGCCTTCGCTCTTACGATTTTTATTATAAAGTCTTCTTTTACAAAGTTCAAAGCTTTTTTAGTACTCGGCCTCTTTGCCATCTCTTCTCCTTTGGGCGCGCTAGTGGGTAATATTTTAGACTTAGACAGCATCAATATGAGCATTCTACTTGCAATAGTAGTTGGTTCGTTTTTACATATTGCTACCGTCATTTTATTCGAAAATGAAGACGTGCATCACCATCAATTTTCGTGGCGAAAACTCGTTTTTATATTACTTGGGTTTGGTCTTTCATTGTTGACTATACATTAGAATTTTGTGTTGGTATTTTGGGTGTGCCGGCTCGCTAAAAAAAAGCGAGCCGTCGCGCTATTCGCCACCAGGTCCTCGTCCCTCGGACTCTCCTTCCAGTCGATGGCTACTATCCCTCACACGGAAAAAAGAACTATTCATAGGAGAATTATATAGTTATAAAATAGTGGGCATTTAGGAATGGATAATTACAAGAAGGATAAACTATACAACTATAAGAAAATAATCGAATTTTAAAGGTTGGGATGGCTTCGTTACTATAGACTTTGAGCTGAAAACAGGGTGCTTCTTGTTGGAAATTTGTCATGATTTTTCTTAAAAATCACGCCAATTTTGATCCAGCCTTCACATTTATAAAACATTGAAACCCTGTGCCATAATATTAAGCCTCCATCTAGTCAGCTGTACAAGCTTTCAGGCTTAGCTTCTCTTACTTCTGTATACCCCTATGACTTTACGAAAAGAGAATGCTAAATGGAGAGAACCACCCTTGGATGAGATCTGATATGACCTGCGACGTCAGCTTACCTCTGATAAGTGCGTAGCCGAAAGATTTACAAAAAGTCAACATCCACCCCATAAGGATACTTAATCAAAAAGCGGATAGCCTTTTGAGGATCAAAGTCTTCATAAACAATAGAATAGATCATTTTGATGATCGGAAGACGTAGCTTATAATGACTTGCAAGATAATTCATGACCTGTACCGTCCTATAGCCTTCAGCCAGCTCTTGCGTATCGTTGATAATAACACTTGCCTTTTCTCCCTCGCCGATTCGCTTTCCAAAGGAATAATTACGCGACTTGCTAGAAGTAGTGGTAGCCACTAAGTCTCCTATACCAGCTGTACCAAAAAAGGTTTTTATATCGGCACCCATAGCTTTGGCCAAAAATATCATCTCCCTCAAGCCTCTCGTGATCAATATAGCCTGTAGGTTTTTACCCATTTCCATACCACCTAAAATTCCAGAGCCAATGGCAATAGCATTTTTGAAAGCACCAGCAAATTCAGCTCCGAGTATATCATTGGTCCCAAAAACATGAAAATTATCTGTATTGAGTAAGGCTTCTCCAGCTTTTATTACCTCATCAAATCGAGATGCAATAACGGTGGCAGTAGGTTTATTTTGCAGTATCTCCATCGCTAGATTGGGACCAGATAGACAACCTACTCTTACTGCGGTAGATTCTTGCACTATGATCTCTCCCATGGTATGCACATTATCTCTACTTATGGATTTATCGAGCTTATCTATACTGTAGCCAGTGACATCTAGCCCTTTGGTACCATGTATGACTATGTGATAAGGTCTTAAGTAAGGAGATAGATTTTTGATTACCGTTCGAAATGCAGCAGAAGGAATTATTGGAAATATTACATCGCATTCTTTAGCGAGTCTTTCTAGGTCATTTATACCAGTAATATTTTCTTCTAGATCGATTCCCAGGTTTTTGTGATTTTTATTGATCTCATCGATAGTTTCATTTCTTCTAGAGTACATGTAAACATCTGTATTCTTACAAAGAATCTTTGCAATAGCAGTCCCGAAACTTCCCGATCCTATAATACCAACTGGTTTTTTCATACGGGATAAAGGTACTCATTTCTTCCTGTGATTAAGAAGTCAAAAAAAGTCAAATTGTATTCGATTTGGTATTTTAAATGAGCAGTAGGTATATTTACTTTGATGCTGAAAGTATTAGCACTCTGAATTAAATTGATGTACAGGGGAAGAACGGCCATAATGAATCTAAGCAAGATGATAGAGTAGTCTCGGTGACAAAGGGTCGCGAATGCCAACGTGTATTTACAGAAATAGAACTGAGCACTGCTAAAAACAAGTGGATTACCTGAAAAAGCACCCCAAGAATAAATGCTATATTCCTATTCCTGAGTTACAACGAATCGAGATTCTTTTCGTTATGTAGAGGAATAAAAAATATGAAATCATTGCGATTATTCTTTGCCATCAGTTTTTGCCTAGTTCATACACTTTTACTGTCATGGTATCCGTGTCATGCTGAGTATAAAGAACCTAAGTTACCCAAGTATGAGGTGGGATCTATCGGAGATAGCATACAAGTGTTGGATGCTTCGAATAAGATGGATGGATTCTGGATCTATTTACCTAAAGGAAGTGCTAAGCCAGCTGCTAATGTAGTGGTATTTGTGCATGGATACGGCGCTTATAATCCTATGATATTTGGTGCATGGATCCGGCATTTAGTCGAGGATGGAAACATCGTGATATACCCACGTTACCAAAAGACATTATACAGTCCGCGGCCTAAAAATTTTGTTGCCAAGGCATTGAAGGGGGTAAACAATGCGCTAGGAATACTCGAGGCGAGAGGATACAATTCTAATCTTTGGTCAAGCATAGACGTGATAGGTCATAGCTATGGCGGAGTGATCTCTATGAATTTTGCACAGCATAGGAAATCGTACAAGCTACCGCCCATAGCTAACTTAATGATAATAAGTGCAGGCTCGGGACCTTTCAAGGGAGGTGTTCTAAACGCCTACGATCATGTAGATGCTAACTTAGTTATCATAGATAGTGACAATGACACGACTGTGGGAGATGTATTTAGTAGGCATGTAGATAGCTTGACAGTGGATACAGAGAATAAGGTTTATCTACACCAGGGTGCCTGCAGTGCAGGGAATATTAATTTGTCTTGCCATCATAACGAACCTTATGCTCTCGACTATGCTTTTGACAATGAGGTGCGAAACTATACCGCTAAAAAAGCACTACGGGTAGGGAGAACGAATATTTTAGATACGAATGGATATTGGAAAATTTTTGATAAATTGATAGAATCTGGTGCAGAGTTTGAACTGTTTGATGCTGGTAAAAAAGAGTGGCTCCTCTCTCAGGAGTATCCAACTATAAGGTTAACGGTAAATTAAAATCGGGTGAGAAGATATGTATCCTAATGTCTTAGCTGTCAGCAGTAAAAGGGATTTTGAAACAAGGTCTATGAATAGTATGTATTGTAGGCTAAGATTTATATTTTTGCGATTAATAAAAAATTAAAAATGGCAGAAAGAGTAAAATGTTTGATTATAGGTTCTGGTCCAGCAGGTTATACGGCCGCAATATATGCTGCGCGTGCTAAGATGGAACCAGTGCTATATACAGGAATGGAAATGGGTGGTCAATTAATGATCACTACGGATGTTGAGAATTATCCAGGATATGCAGACGGTGTCATGGGACCACAGATGATGGAAGACTTCCGTAAGCAGGCAGCTCGCTTTGGAACAGATATTCGCATGGCTATGATCACAAAAGTTGATCTTACTGGGCCAGTACATAAGGCATGGGCTGAGGATGGGACTGAAATACATGCCGACTCTATCATTATCAGCACTGGGGCAAGCGCCAAGTGGCTAGGCATAGAATCGGAGCAAAAATACATGAACAAAGGCGTGAGCGCATGTGCGGTATGTGATGGATTCTTCTTTAAAGGAATGGATGTAGCCATCGTAGGAGCTGGAGATACAGCTGCAGAAGAAGCCTTATACTTATCTAAGCTTTGTCCTACTGTACATATGCTGGTTAGAAGAGACGAAATGCGTGCTTCCAAGATTATGGCAGAGCGTGTGAAGAAGGCAGAAAATATAGTGATTCATTGGAATACGGAGACCCAAGAGATTACTGGCGGTGAGGAAGTAGAAGGGGTGCGCGTAATCAATAATAAGACACAAGAGGTATCGGAGCTAGCTATAAAAGGATTTTTTGTGGCGATTGGGCATACACCTAATACTGCTATATTCGAAGACTATCTTACAAAGGATGAAGTAGGTTACTTGATAACTCAACCAGATTCTTCTAAGACAAACGTAGCTGGTGTATTTGCCAGCGGAGATGCACAGGATCGTATCTACCGTCAGGCTGTCACAGCGGCTGGGACAGGCTGTATGGCTGCACTAGATGCGGAACGGTATCTTTCAGAAAACGAAATTATATAATCACGGCACTTTACGTGAAAGATTTTTAAAAAAATTATAAAATACAAAACGAGAAAACATGGCTGCATCAAAGACACGATTTAGAACTGGAGTACTTCATGGTGATGAAGTAACAGAACTTTTTAAATATGCAAACGATAACAATTTTGCTATTCCTGCAGTCAATGTAGTGGGTACGAATTCTGTAAATGCAGTTTTAGAAACTGCTGCTGTTGTAAATTCGCCTGTGATTATTCAGTTTTCAAATGGAGGTGCTGTTTTCTTTGCTGGAAAAAGTATTAGTAATGATGATCAGAAAGCTGCCATCTTAGGTGGCATCTCTGGTGCGATGCATGTGCATACTATGGCGAAAGCATATGGTGTGACTGTAGTGCTGCATACTGATCATTGCGCTAAGAAATTGCTTCCTTGGATAGATGGATTATTAACTGCAGGTGAAAAGTTTTATGAGAGTCGTGGTTATCCTCTTTACTCTTCTCATATGTTGGATTTGTCCGAAGAGCCAATAGAGGAGAATATTGAAATCTGTTCTAAGTACCATGAGCGTATGTCTAAAATAGGCATGACAATAGAAATAGAATTAGGTGTAACGGGCGGTGAAGAGGATGGTGTAGATAATACAGACGTTGATAGTTCTAAATTATATACACAACCTGAGGAGGTTTCAGATGCTTACGAAGCACTTAATAAGATTAGTGAGAAGTTTACTATTGCCGCTGCTTTCGGAAATGTACATGGGGTTTACAAGCCGGGTAATGTCTCCTTAAAGCCGATCATTCTGAAGAATTCTCAAGAGTTTGTTAAAGATAAGTTTAAGACAGAAAACGATAACCCTATCAACTTTGTATTTCATGGCGGTTCTGGATCTTCTAGAGAAGAAATCCGTGAGGCGATAGAGTATGGTGCTATTAAGATGAATATTGATACAGATATGCAATGGGCTTTTTGGGATGGTGTACGTGGATATGAGGATGCGAATAAAGCATATTTGCAAAAGCAAATTGGTAATCCTGATGGTGACGATAAGCCAAACAAGAAATATTACGATCCAAGAAAGTGGTTAAGAGTAGCGGAAGAATCTTTTGTTACTAGATTGAAAACAGCTTTTGAGGATTTGAATTGTATCGAGAGAAACGCGTAATGCGATTCTTTCTGATGATTCGAAAACGAGGATTGGACATTGGTTCAGTTCTCGTTTTTCTTTTGCAGCAAAAGTTTAACCTATTTTTGGGTTGTTCACATAAAGGTCTTCTCGTAGGCAAGGGATCTTTACAAGAAGAGTAACCTTTACAACCATTAGGTGACAATCATATTATAAGGGTTTTGAGTACTCCATTTTCCAAATTTTTCGCTTAAAGCGGGGATATTCGTAAGAAGAGTCACCCCATCTGGTCAGCTGGATAAGCTTTCAAGGTTTCGCACACTTTACTCCTAATCATCCCTACATCTGAATAGGCGAAAAAAAAAGCCCGATCAACGATCGAGCTATTTTTGTGCCCCGGGCGGGACTTGAACCCGCACGACCCAAAGGTCACAGGATTTTAAGTCCTGCGTGTCTACCAATTCCACCACCAGGGCAGGTGATACGGCATAAAAAAAAGGGTTAATAAAAGCTAACCCTCTACTAGAATTCAGTAATTCTATAATGGAGCGAAAGACGGGATTCGAACCCGCGACCCCGACCTTGGCAAGGTCGTGCTCTACCAGCTGAGCTACTTTCGCAAATAATAAATATATCCAAGGTCATTTCCTCGGAGTGCAAATATAGGGTAAAGCAATCTAATAAATCAAATAAAATCTCATATATTTTTACGCCAATATACCAGCCACATACTACCATACTACATATCTTATAATACGATGATTATCACTGTTGTATGATTTCTGAACGCCGCTTAAGGTAGTAATACATTTCCTCTTGAGAACGTATAGTAAGGTCGTTCAAGGTAGATTTATATTTGTTACTGCCTTTGGAATCAATGATCCTCGCTTTTACATTGTCCTGCATCTGAATATCAATGTAATCTAGAATTTGCTTGCGAATCTCCTCATCGTATATCGGAAAGGTAGTTTCGATTCTGTAGCTCAGGTTTCTTACCATCCAATCAGCAGAAGAGCAGTATATCTTCTGCTTTCCACCACTGTGGAAAATGAAAATTCTAGCGTGTTCCAGAAATCTATCTATGATACTGATAACTTTCGTATTGGAGCTAAATCCTTTTATACCTGGTACAAATGAGCAAATACCTCTGATGATCAAATTTATAGATACCCCTGCTTGGTCTGCCTCATATAGCTTTTCAATCATTTCTTGATCTTGCAAACTATTCATTTTTAGGGTGATGGCTGCTTGCTTACCCTGTAGAGCATTCGCAATCTCAATGTCAATAAATTCAATTAGTTTTTCTCTTAAATTGAATTGGCCTACGAGAAGGTGCTCAAATTCATGCGCTTGACCCTTCTTCAACTCTAAAACCGAAAAGATTTTTGTTGCCTCCGAGGTCAACCTGACATCTTTGGTGAATAGACCTACATCACTATATATTTTGGCAGTACTTTCGTTGAAGTTACCTGTACTTAAGTAGGCATATGTTTGGGGTTTTTGATTTTCAATACGTCGTATGATAGCTAACTTTGAATGTACTTTTAGACCAGGAAAACTATAATAAACCTTTATACCTGCTTTCTCTAATTTTTCGCCCCACTTTAGATTCTCTTCCTCATCAAATCTCGCTTTTACCTCAATAAATGCAGTGACCTGTTTACCAGCTTCTACTGCTTTCATTAAAGCATCCATAACTCTGGACTTGCTGCCTACCCGGTACAAGATAATTTTTATGTGTGTTACTAGAGGATCTTTCGAGGCAGTTTCAAACAACTTGACCACGGAGTCATAGGAATGATATGGCAAGTGGATCATGTGATCTTGCTTGCTGATTTCTTGAAATATATCTATAGCTTCTTCGAGTGGTGAATAGGGAAGAGGAGGTAAAGGTAGATTCTTTAGAAAGTTATATCCAAAGTCTGGAAAACTAAAAAAATCAAAGTTGTTGTGATACCTTCCTTCCGGGATAAAGTCGTATTTGTTGAGATCAAAGTTCTTTATCATGACGTTCAACAAATTGTCAGGCATTTCTCTATCGTAGACAAATCTAGAGGCGGGGCCGACGTTACGCTTGTTTAGACTATTCTTGATCTTCGTTATAAGGTCTCCTGAGAATTCATCATCTATATATAACTCTGCATCTCTGGTTAGTTTTATACTGTATGAATCTTCTATGTCGTATCCTGGAAACAACCATTTGAGGCTATGTCTTACTATATCATCCAGCATGATAATATAATGCCTTCCTTTTGGAGAAGGTAATTGGACAAATCTTGGAAGGTGATCAGAAGGGATCTTTACCACTGCGTATTCATCCTTTGCTTTCTCTTTTGACTTATCGCGTATCCAGACAGCTAAGTACAATGCTCCATTATTCAAGAAAGGCCTAATTTTGTCCTTTTTCAAGAGAACAGGCTGTACAAAAGGCAATAAATTATCTTGAAAGTAATCTTCTACAAAATTGACTTGTGAGCTATTTAAATCTGTCCTCCTGAGTAAGTAAATATTATATTTACGAAGCTCTGGAATGATCATATTCTCGAAGATGTCGCTGAACTCTTCTTGCTGTTCATTGACTATTTCGAGAATCTCATTAATAAGTTTCTTCGGTTCAAATTCAAGTTTTTTCTTTGTTTTCTTTCCTACGCGTAATAGATTTCTATGATTTGCCACTCTTACTTTAAAAAATTCATTGGAATTAGATGAGTAGATCGCCAAGAATTTTATTTGTTCAAACAAGGGCACATTGGGATCTTTTGCCTCCTGCAGTACTCTATAGTTAAACGATAACCAACTAATATCTCTATGTAAATAGGGAATAGTATCCTCCTTCATCTTATTGTATTGTTATTTCAATTGTAAGTCTATATCTATCTATGGTATCTCTACTAATACTTATGTATCTAGAAATGGCAAAATAAGCAAGAATAATGTTATAAGACAATTCTATCAGAATAACTAAATATTATTCTTCTACATTAACGTGTACGGCTTAAAAAAGTCTGAGTTGAACATTTTGTTGATATTTTGGCTTCAAAGGTTCTATACCAAGCTTTAGATCATTTTTGATCGCTATTTCCATAAAATGATTGACCATTTTCGGGATCTGGCTCATGACAGGCTGATGAAAGAACACATATACCGCATCTAGCTGTGAGCTGACTGTAGATATTCTCTTTACCCACTGGTTGATCCTACCAAAATCCGAAGCATGTAGTCCGTTTCCTATTAGCCTAAGTAGGAGAATAGGGTGGGGCAGAATACCATGACAGACGTCTCTACGACCAGCAACATCTGTTATGACAAGGCCTGTATTTAGCTTGGATAGCTCGGGAGCTAATAGCCTCAGGTGAAAATTATCGTTCGCAAACCATTTTGGATGCCTTAACTCTATTGCAAAGCTAAGGTCTGCTGGTTTCCTATTTAGAAAATGCAGTAGTTTATCTGACTGGCTAGGGTCAAAATATTCTGGCATTTGCATAAAACAGGGCCCGAGATTTCCTTGCATACCGAGTATCGAATTATAGAAAGATCTGCTTTGTGAGGTTTCACTTGCTAGATTAGATCTATGAGAAATATCCTGTGGGACTTTAGGGCAAAATTGAAAACTGGGGTTTACCTGGCTACACCACTTAGCAACCTTTTCAGTTGATGGTATCTGGTAGTGTGTGGTATTTAATTCTATGGTGTCGAATAGTTTACTATAGTATGCTAAATGATCTTTCGCATTGGCTTTGTCTGGATAGTAGGACCCTATCCACTCCTTATTACTCCAACCAGTAGTACCAAGGAATACTTTACAAGCTGTTTTTTTATTATCCGTAGGGGAGTAGATCATCAATTGTGGGATAGTAAAATCCACACCTTCCAAATTCGTTATCTTTCCAAATTTCACGGATAAGCTTCTATTATTAAAAAAAACTACAAAGATAATGCAATGCGATGCGAATTAAAATTTCAAGCTAAATTTTAATTATTTGTACTAGCGCTGTGCAGTGGTGCCCCTTTTCGGGGCAGTCGCGAGCAAGTCTAGAGTGAAGCGGTAGCGTAACCTAGACGCAGCCGAGGGACCGAGTCGAATGACGAGCTACGGAACATAGCGACCGTGACTTTTTCGGTCACGGTAGGACCCTACAAAAAATAATTTACCAATAAAGATTAGAATGTGAGAAAAATAACAGACTTTTATTCCTCATTTGAGTAAGTATATTTACAAACAACACATAATTATTAGATAATGAGAAGGAATATAGCTGCGGGCAACTGGAAGATGAATTTGACCATAGAGGAAGCCAATGCACTAACAAAAGAGCTGGCAAAGGTAACTGTCGCTGATGGAACTGATGTGATATTAGGCGTTCCGTTTCCTTATCTGATGGAAATGAATGATATCGTAAGAGATGCTGACAAGGTGAGTATAGCTGCACAAAATTGTCATGAGGAAGCGAAGGGTGCATACACGGGTGAGGTATCCTTGTCAATGCTAGACTCTATAGGAATCAAGACTGTAATACTAGGTCATTCAGAGCGTAGACAATATCAAAAGGAATCTGATGAATTGCTCGCTACCAAGGCGAAAAATGCACTTGATGCCGGCTTTAGAGTTATATTTTGCTGCGGAGAAACACTGCTAACGAGAGAAGAAGGATCGCATTTTGACTTCGTGGAAAGTCAGTTGAAAAACAGCCTATTTGATCTTTCTGAAAGAGACTGGGAAAATATCGTCATCGCCTATGAACCTATATGGGCCATAGGAACTGGGGTTACCGCTAGCTCTGAACAGGCACAGGAAATGCACGCGTATATCAGAAAGTTAATCGCAACTAAATATGGCGAAACAGTCGCAGATAATACATCTATATTGTATGGCGGAAGTGTCAAGCCAAATAATGCCAAGGAGCTGTTTGCTAATAAAGATATAGACGGTGGCTTGGTTGGTGGGGCCTCGTTAAAAGGGTCAGATTTTGTGCAAATCATAAATTCTTTCTAAAGGATTAGCTACAAAGCTATGTTTTTTCCATAGTTTTGTAGCCCTGATAAATTCTCAGATTGAAACAATCTAGCTTCAAAAGCGGTATTTACTGTTTATCTTATTATAAGTCTCAGACAAAATAAATAAAATCGATATGCCTTCAAATTTGCTAATTGTAGAGTCACCAGCCAAGGCCAAGACCATAGAAAAGTACCTAGGCAAAGACTTTAAAGTGAAGTCTAGTTACGGCCACGTTAGGGACTTGGAGAAGGGTGCAAAAGGGGTAGATATAGAGAATAAATTTAAACCAAATTATAGAATTTCACCTGATAAAGAAAAAGTTGTAAAGGACTTACAGGATTGGGTGAAGAAGGTCGATACAGTCTGGCTCGCAACGGATGAAGATCGTGAAGGAGAAGCTATTTCATGGCACCTTTGCGAAGTCTTAGGACTAGATGTAAATGAAACTAAGCGTATTGTCTTTCACGAAATAACCGAACCTGCTATAAAGAAGGCAGTATTATCTCCGCGTAAAGTCGATCTTAACCTAGTAGATGCACAACAAGCGCGGCGGATATTGGATAGGTTAGTTGGATTCAAACTCTCCGAAATACTATGGAAAAAAGTAAAGAATAAGTTATCTGCTGGTCGGGTACAATCCGTGGCTGTGCGCTTGGTAGTAGATAGAGAAAGATCGATTCAACAATTCAAGTCTGCTCCTTTTTATAGGGTAAATGCAATTTTTTTAGTTGAAAATGCACAAGGTAAAAAAGTAGAACTAAAGGCCGAATTACCTAGTAGATTTGACGAAGAGAAAGATGCAGATGCATTTTTACAATCCTGTGTGGATGGCAACTTTTCCATCAAAGATATTGTCGTAAAGCCTCTTAAGCGAAAGCCATCTGCTCCTTTTACGACTTCAACGCTACAGCAAGAAGCAAGTAGAAAATTGGGATTCTCGGTAAAGAGAACTATGATTAATGCGCAAAAATTATATGAGCAAGGTTTCATAACATATATGAGAACCGATTCTGTGAACCTGAGTGAAACGGCTCTGACTCAAATAAGCACGGAGATTGTCTCCACGTTTGGGCAAAATTACTCTTTCGAGCGGAAGTTCAAAACTAAAAAATCAAACGCTCAAGAGGCGCACGAAGCTATCAGACCTACATACATTGCAAATAAGACTGTGACCAATGATAGAGACCAACAACGTTTGTATGAGCTCATATGGAAGCGAACTATTGCTTGTCAAATGGCGGATGCTCAACTAGAGAAAACGACAGTAAATATTGGTGTCTCAACTAATGCGGATGCAACGCTTAGAGCAACAGGTGAAGTGCTGAAGTTCGATGGGTTTTTAAAAGTATATCTAGAGTCTAAGGATGACGATGATGAAGAGACTGTAGACCAAGGCATCTTACCTCCTGTAAAGGTTGGCCAGTCTCTGGAATTAGATAACATGACTGCTGTAGAAAGATTTACTCGACCTCCTGCTCGATTTACAGAAGCTGGATTAGTCAAGAAATTAGAAGAAGAGGGTATTGGTCGTCCATCAACTTACGCGCCTACTATATCTAAAATTATGGAGGAAGCGCGAGGCTACGTCGTTAAGGAGTCTAGAGAGGGTGTTGAACGATTGTACAATGTATTTACGCTAAGCAATAATAAGATAGAAAAGAAGAAAGATTCTGAAATAACGGGCGCTACTAGCAATCGTCTCTATCCTTCGGATATCGGTATGATCGTTAGTGACTTCTTATTGAAACACTTCGATGAAGTTATGGACTATGGTTTCACCGCAGAGATCGAAAAGAAGTTTGATAATATAGCTGACGGGAAGCATGTATGGAGCAAAATGCTGCAAGAGTTCTATGATCCATTTAGCGATAAAGTTGAGGACACCTTAGAAAATGCTGAACGCGCTAGTGGAGAGCGACGATTAGGAAAAGACCCTGAGACAGGTAATACACTCTTAGTGAGAGTGAATAAGTTCGGTAAACCTATGGTACAAATTGGTATTGCGGAGGAACTAAAAGAAGATGAAAAGCCCAAATACGCTAATCTACGACAAGGACAGTCTCTAGAAACGATAAATTTTGAAGAGGCACTGAAGTTATTCGAATTGCCAAAAGTAGTAGGTCAGTTTGAAGATAAGGAAGTAATAATCGCAATAGGTCGGTTCGGACCTTATGTGAAATTTGACGAAGCCTTTATCTCTATCCCAAGAGAAGAAGATCCATATAAACTTGGTTATGATAGGGCAGTAGAATTGATCAAGGAAAAGCGTGCAGCAGATGCACCTATAGGCACGTACCAAGGGATAGACTATACCCAGGGTAAGGGTAGGTTTGGTCCATTTTTAAAGTGGAACGGCATGTTTATCAATATTCCTCGTCGTTATGATCCAGAGAATCTGAGCAAGGATGATGCTTTCGAACTGATAGCTGCTAAAGTAGAGAAAGAAGCGAATCGCTATATCCATAACTGGGAAGAAGAGGAAAACCTTTCCGTCCAGAACGGAAGGTGGGGACCGCTCATCAAGTTTAAGAAAAAACAGATAAACTTTCCGAGAGACAAAGATGGTAAGCGAATTAGCAAAGAAGATGCTGCAGCTTATACGCTAGACGAAGTGAAAAAGTTAGTAGAAGAAGTTATTCCAGGAGCTTTTATAAAAAAGAAAAAAGCAGCACCTAAGAAAAAGGCTACCAAGAAAAAAACGGCGGCTAAAAAAGCAACAGCCAAGAAATAGAAAAAAAGCGGCTCTCTGAAAAAGGGAGCCGCTTTTTTTAATATTTAATGTTGTGTCCACTCTGAAACCTGACGAATTGCATAAAAATAAACATTTTTGGTTTTGTGAGTTTTCGGATTGGGCTCATAATTGTACATTGAAATAACAGATCTTTTTTAGCTATATTACCCTTATGATTAACCCTCGTTACACTCTTTTTTTTGCACTTTGTTTAATAGTTTTTGGCCTATTACTACTTTCTCAGCAAGACAAATCTCAAGTAGAACAGCTTGAAATAGGCAATACATCTGTAAATGTTGTAAAAATAAATACACAAGAGGATCCGCCAATTAAACGATACTTAGGTTACGGATGTATTGCGCTAGGTCTATTTTTAGGAGCTATGAATCTGAAAATAAGAGAACATTCAAGTGAAAATATTAAGATTGAATTTACTAGAAAGGAGGAAGAAATCATAGATGCCGTACAACGTGGTTTGACTAATAAGCAAATTGCCCAAGATATGAACCTAAGTCTCAGCACCATAAAATCTCATACCAATAATATCTACAAAAAAGTGGGTATCAATTCTAGAGCCGAATTGGTAGATTATCTTAAAAAGTAAGTACTAGTACCATATTCAACCCATAAAAATTAGTTTTAAGTTGAATTCTTGTGCATTTTTCGCTTTTTAATTAAAGCGACTTTTATGAACTCAAGTAAATTCATCTACTGTTTAACCTTATTATTGATACCTTTTTTAGGATTCTCGCAGTCTCAAAATGAATGTCAAGCAATTGTGGATTTGACTGTAGAGGCAATAAACACAAGATCTATAGAAGGTATAAAACCACATCTTGCATCAAACTTTTCAATCGCTGGTCAAGAAAGCCCCATTGCCACGATGGTTTTACAACAACTTGTAGGTCAACTAAATGATGAAATACAACATGTCCAATTTTCTGGAAAAGAGGAAACCGAGAAGGGGCTTAAACTTGTCTATGAATTTGAATACAGAGATAAAGGGGTAAAAGAGACTCTGTTTTTTTTTGATAGCGATAACAAACTTAAAGAACTTGAACTCTTCAAAATGGAAGTAAAATCTATTAGCAAGGAGGATACTAAAATTTTAAAAAGTAAGGAGGATGTAATTGCTGTGCCCATAGAAATGAGAGGTAAATTGATTTTGGTCGACGTGCTATTAGATGGAATTCAGAGAAAATTTATCTTGGATTCTGGAGCGCCTAAAGTAATCTTAAATCAGAAATACACACAAGTTAATGAGAATGATTTGAATAGAACGACGATATCTAATTCTAAGGGAGTAAATGGAAGCGTATCTGGACTCGATATCATCCATATAGAAGAATTAAATTTCCATGGTATAAGCTTGAAGGATCAAGATGTTTTGACTTTAGATTTATCAGATTTGGAAAAAGATTATGAGGTAGAGATTTATGGCCTATTAGGATTTGAGCTGATCAAGGGATATGATATACTATTTGATTATGATAAGAAGGAATTACTCATGCTCAATCCCAATTATTATGAGACCTTCGATAAAGAATATTATTTGGATGTTGCTAAAACTAGCGCCCCTATTGTAATGGAGGGACACATCCCTGTTGTTGAAATTAAAGTAAATGGAAAGAACTTGGCTATAGGTTTGGATTGCGGTGCGGAGGTTAATCTTATCGATAATGACTTGTATCAAGATTTCGCTAACAATTTGGAAAATATTTCAACAGACACATTATCGGGTGCAGATCGAGTACCACGAAAAGTTATTGCTGGGGAAGTTAAGCAAACACAAATAGGACGCAAATATTTCCAGAATATGGAAACGGTTTTTAGTGATATATCGCATATTAATGCAGGTTACTCAATCAAGATTGATGGAATTATGGGATATGAACTATTTTCCAAACAACCAACTTTGTTGTCTTTCGCAAGAAAGGAATTGATCTTTTATGACTAAACGCAGACTGCACTTACGGTTCATTATTAATTCGAAAAAATTATCTTAATCTTAGAATCGTAGTTTTATATATCCATCCAGCAGGAATGGTCTACAAACGATCTTTTAATGAAATCTGGAGACTTTCAAAATTAGGGATGTTCAGAAGTAAGCGAAGCTAACCCTGAAAGGGTTTAGTATTATAGCACAGGGTTACCAACCCTGTATAAATGAGTAGGGGCGATCAATTTGGCGAGATTTTTCAGAAAAAATCATGACAAATTACCAAT
>ENA-ORXR01001000-ORXR01001000.1-marine-metagenome-genome-assembly--contig:-NODE-1000-length-32271-cov-127.065385_pt1 | contig 32271 bp, 21 predicted proteins | sample MGYA00237866_ERZ511479 | MGnify/ENA metagenome assembly ERZ511479
CCGAGTTCGACCTCGTCGACGAAGTTGACGTACTTGGTCAACACAAACGGCCCTTGCTGTTGCGCGTTCGACTGAAAGGGGAGGAGAAGAAGTAGGGACGCGCAGAGGAAATGCGGGCATGTTTGGATCATGCCCAACTGTAGCATGAAGTTCGACGTCTCCTGAAGATTCTTTGTGATCCTGTTTTTCGCATGAAGTTTAATCTTACTTTTGTCGATTCGCGACTAAACGAGTCAAACGTTTCAATCCCCTTGGTCGATATAAGATCGCGGCAGAACTTGGACGAGCCGCGTTAGCGGTGGCATCCGACTAGCCCCGGCTGTAGGCCGGAGGCCAAGGCCGGGGTTGGCATGAGAGCGTTGAGGTAGCCGCGTAGCGGTGGCACAGGGGGCCCAATGGTGCGTCCGGCCAAGAATACGGGAGGCAGATGCCCTCGGAGCTGCGGGGCCGTTCCGACCGGACATGAAGAGAAGAACTCGTGCAGAGGGGCGGGCCGGTCGGCTCACCAAGGCTCAGCTACCCCGGGTTCCGCTCGTACCTCGCTCCACCCGCGGCTACTTTCTTGCCACCACTCCGTGGTTCGTCGTAGAGGGTTCGGCGTCGGTTCGATAATCTTCGAAATTTCAAATATCTTTGGCTAGAGTTTCTAGGGAAAGACGTGTCTCTACTGGCCTTGAGACACGACCGGCGCGAACCAAATCACAAAGTGGATCGCTCGCAGTAGGTCCCGCGTTCTGTTTTCTCAGTACCCCAAACTCGGCGCCAGCCACTTTTCGATGTACTCGACCGACTCGCCGGTGCGCGCCGCGTAGTCCTCGACCTGGTCTTTGTTGATCCGGCCAATGCCGAAGTAGGCGCTGTCGGGGTGGCCGAAGTAGAAGCCGCTGACCGCCGAACCGGGGTGCATGGCGAAACTTTCGGTGAGTTTGATGCCGACGCTCTCGGTCGCGCCGAGCAGTTCGAATAACGGACCTTTTTCGGTGTGGTCGGGGCAGGCAGGATAGCCGGGGGCGGGGCGGATACCTTGATATTTTTCGGCGACTAGGTCGGCATTGCTCAACGCTTCGGACGCGGCGTAGCCCCAGTGTTCGCGGCGGACGCGTTCGTGCAGCGTCTCGGCAAAACCTTCGGCAAACCGGTCGGCCAGCGCCTTGAACATGATGGCGCTGTAATCGTCGTCATCGGCCTCAAAGTCCTGGAGGATCGAGCTGACATCGTGGTCGGCGCAGACTGCAAAGCCACCGAGCCAATCGGCGATGCCGGTCTCGACCGGGGCGATGTAATCGGCGAGGCAGTTGTTGGCGACGCCGGCGTTCTTGACCATTTGCTGGCGCAGGAAGTGGAAGGTGTGTAGCTCTTCCGAACGCGAGTCATCCGTGTACACCCGCACGTCGTCGCCGTTCACCTGGTTGGCTGGCCAGAACGCGATCACGCCGCGGCACTGGATCCATTGTTCGGTGACCATTTGTTCGAGCATCTGTTGCGCGTCGGCGTATAACTTAGTCGCCTCTTCGCCGACCACTTTGTCGTCGAGGATTTGCGGGAAGCGGCCGTGCAGATCCCAACTGGCAAAGAACGGTGCCCAATCGATACGCGGCACGATTTGGTCGAGCGGAAAATCTTCGAACACGGTAATGCCGGGCTTGGCCGGGGCGGCGATTTCGTAGCCAGTCCAGTCGATCGGAATCCGGTTGGCGCGCGCGTCGGCGATGCTAGCGAAGTTGGCGCGGCTCTGTTTGGCTTTGTAGCGATCGCGCAGGCCGGCGTACTCGGTGGAGAGTTCGGAAATGTAGCCGGGTTTGTGTTCGTCGCTGAGCAGGTTGCCGACCACGCCGACCACGCGCGAGGCGTCGGTGACGTAGATGACCGGCTCGTCGTAGTTCGGCGCGATCTTGACTGCGGTGTGCAGTTTGCTGGTGGTCGCGCCGCCGATCAGCAGCGGCAAATTCATGCCGGCGCGTTTCATCTCGGACGCGACATGCGCCATCTCTTCGAGCGAGGGGGTGATCAGGCCGCTAAGGCCGATGATGTCGCAATTCTCTTCGCGCGCCTTCTCGAGGATGTCGGCGCAGGGCACCATGACGCCCATGTCAACCACGTCGTAGTTGTTGCAGGCGAGCACCACGCCGACGATGTTTTTACCGATGTCGTGCACGTCGCCTTTGACCGTGGCCATCAGCACTTTGCCCTTCTTCTGCGGCACGCCTTGCTGCTCATCCGCGAAGAACGGGTCGAGATAGGCGACTGCTTTTTTCATTACCCGGGCGGACTTCACCACCTGCGGCAGAAACATTTTTCCTTCGCCGAACAAGTCGCCGACGATGTTCATGCCGTCCATCAGTGGGCCTTCGATCACCGCGAGCGGCTTGCCGAGTTCGACGCGCGCCGCCTCGGTGTCTTCGATGATAAAATCGGTGATGCCTTTGATTAGCGAGTGGGCGAGGCGACCGCTGACATCCTGTTCGCGCCAGCTGAGATCCTCGACCCGCTTCTTGCCCGAACCTTTCACCTGTTCGGCTTTTTCGAGCAGGCGTTCGGTGGCGTCCTCGCGGCGGTTGAGAACGAGGTCCTCGACCATCTCGCGCAGTTCCGGGTCGAGTTCGTCGTAGACCTCGAGCATGCCGGCGTTGACGATGCCCATGTCCATGCCGTTCTTGATCGCGTGGTAGAGGAACACCGAGTGGATCGCCTCGCGCATGAGATTGTTGCCGCGGAACGAGAACGAAACGTTGGACACGCCGCCGCTGATGCGCACGCCGGGGCAGGCTTCTTTGATCAGGCGGCAGCTCTCGATAAAATCGACGCCGTAGTTGGCGTGTTCTTCGAGGCCGGTGCCGATGGCGAAAATATTGGGGTCGAAAATGATGTCCTCGGGCGGGAAGCCGACTTCTTCGACGAGGATCTTGTAGCTGAGTGAACAGATGTCGACCCGGCGTTGCAGCGTGTCGGCTTGGCCGTCGGTGTCGAACGCCATCACCACCACGGCCGCGCCGTAGCGGCGGGCGAGGCGCGCTTGTTCGATGAAGGGCTCTTTGCCTTCTTTCATCGAGATGGAGTTGACGATGCACTTGCCCTGAACGCATTTCAGGCCTTCCTCGATCACCGACCACTTGGACGAATCGATCATGATCGGCACTTTGCAGATGTCGGGTTCGGCCATGACCAAGTTGAGGAAGTCGCGCATCACCTCGGCCGACTCGAGCATGCCCTCGTCCATATTGATGTCGATAATCTGCGCGCCGTCTTCGACCTGCGTGCGGGCAACCGAGAGGGCTTCTTCGAACTTCTCCTCTTTGATCAGGCGCAAAAATTTCCGCGAACCGGTGACGTTGCAGCGTTCGCCGACGTTCACAAACGGAATCTCGGGCGTGAGCGTGAACGGCTCTTGACCGGACAGGCGCAGGGTGGGTTCGACCTCGGGGATCGAACGCGGCTTTACCCCGTCCATCGCCTTGGCGATCGCGTTGATGTGCGCGGGCGTTGAACCACAGCAACCGCCGACGATGTTGACCAGTCCGTCGCGCGCCATCTGGCCGAGCACCTTGGCCATGTCGTCGGGCGTCTCGGGAAAACCGCCGAAGCCGTCGGGCAGACCGGCGTTGGGGTGGGTCGAGATAAAGGTGTCGGCGGAGCGCGCGAGTTCTTCGACGTAGGGGCGGAGCAAGTCGCCGCCGAGGGCGCAGTTGAGGCCGACGGAGAGTGGTTGGGCGTGCATCACCGAATGCCAGAACGCCTGAGTGGTCTGACCGGTGAGGGTGCGTCCAGAGCGGTCGGTGATCGTGCCGCTGATCATGATCGGCACTTCGCCGCGGGCGAGGCCGCGTTGGTCGAACACGTCGAGCACCGCCATGATAGCAGCCTTGGCGTTGAGCGTGTCGAAGATGGTTTCGATCAACAGAATGTCCGCGCCGCCGTCGAGCAGTCCGGACGTGGCTTCGGTGTAGGTCGCGCGCAGTTCGTCGAAGGAGGTTTGGCGCGCACCGGGATTGCCGACATCGCTGGAGATGGACGCGGTTCGGGAGGTGGGTCCGATCACGCCAGCGACGAAGCGCGGTTTGTCGGGCGTGGAAAATTTGTTGGCGGTCGCCTTGGCGAGTTCGGCGCCGGCTTTACTGAGTTCGTAAGCGATGTCCTCCATCTCGTAGTCGGCCATGGCCGCTGAGGTGGAGTTGAACGTGTTGGTCTCGAGGATGTCGGCACCGGCTTCGAGCATGGCGCTGTGTACGCCGGCGATGATGTCGGGCTGGGTGAGGGTGAGCAGGTCGTTGTTGCCTTTGACATCAGTATGAAACTTGGCGAAGCGCTTGCCGCGGAAGTCCTCCTCTTCGAGGCGGTGTTTTTGGATCATGGTGCCCATGGCGCCATCGATCATCAGGATTCGTTCGGCCATCAGGCCGCGTAATTGTTCTTCCAAGTTCATTTCATCCGCTTAGCCGGATAAGCGGATAAAGCAAGTCCTTCGCGCGACTCACTGCTGGGAGCGCGCCGCCTCTGGAGAGGCGCCGCCCGACACCCCTCGGGAGAGGGGTGCCACCTTCTTAGCCAATTGAAGGGCCCTTGCGTGAGGCTGGTCGGCAGGAGCTCGCGGCAGATGGCGTGTGGGATGGAGCGGGAGTAGGTGTGGCGGAGGTGGCATCCCTCTCCAGAGGGGTGTCGGGCGCTGTCTCTCCAGAGGCAGCGTTTTGGTGAAGCCTACGCAGCAGCCGAACGGCGCAGACGCAGGAGGTGCTGATCACGCCGCCGCCGCGCCTCGTCGAGATCGCGGGTGCGCAGTGAGACGCGCACGCGTTCGCTGGTGAGTGGGCAGGGGTGGACGGTGTAGTGGATGTACCAGGTGCCGTTGTTGTTCCAGAGGTGGTGGTTCGGGTTTTCCGAATCGGTCCGAATGGACAGTTTCATGGTGTTTCTCGATATGTGTTTTCTTTTTTCCGACGGATCGGAACACATCCGGTTGGACCACCGCGTGCCGTTCTCACGGCCTCGGTTGGCGCCTGCGTTCGCAGGTCTCTTTGGATGCTGGGTTCAGCGTAAGCAAAATCAGGGAGGCGGGCCAACCCTAAACTTTGTCATAAAGGAAGATGCTGTGCATCTTGAAGATGGAAGGGTGGAAGATTGAATATGGAGGCTTCATTCCAATCCCTTAGATGGTGTTGTGGGCCTCCGTGACTGTTGATAGAGTCACTCACTGAAGTCCTGGACCATCGCCACAGAGAAAGAATACCCAAACTTTCCCCGTGCATCGTAACAGATGATGAGAGGACAATCCTTTCCATTCAGCGTAAACGAAGTGGGAGTGGCTGGCGTGAATGCTTCAGGGAAATGCTCTTGATGGTAGGTGTAGAACTCGTCCCATGTGCTGTAGCCAGAAAATTCAAAATCACCGACCTCAGGATTGGCAGCGAATGAATAAGTCTCCACCTGCAAGAGTACCCTTTGGGGCTCACCTTCTGTGTTCTTGTCGATGAAGAAAATTAATTCCCCCCAACCAGCCCACTTCGTAATCAACTCCGTGTATATGGAGACGTTCTTGACTTCCTGAAAACACTTCCTGTCTGAGCTGAGATTATTGGTGATTTCTTCAACCACCTCCTCGTACCGAGCCTTCATCTCTTCTGGAGAGGCCGTTTTTGGCAGGCTGAATTTCTCGGCCAAATCCATCCCCATGAGCTCATACGTTCTAAAATTATAGTTCGCCTTCATCGTTGGAGTTCATTGCGATGCAGTGACCGCTTGTTCGAATTTCAAAGGTTTCATGGTGGCTGTGATTTGCCGCACCGGCTCGGGAGGCCCCTCGCCCTTAAGATCAGGAAGGTTTCCGCTTTTGCGGAATCTTCCGGCGGAACAACAGCCAGGCGGAGAGGGTTTTGGAATCGACGATTTCGCCTTCGCTGATCATGCGTTCGACCTCGTCCTCGCTGCATTCAAACGCTTCGACGAACTCGTCCTCGTCCGGGGAGGCCTCGCCGCTGTCGGCTTCGAGTTCGGCGAAGTAGAGCTCGATTTTTTCGTCGACGTAGCCGGGGGTGGGGTAGATACGACCGAGATAGGTGAGGCTGGCGGCGCGGCGTCCGGTTTCCTCCTCGAGTTCGCGGCGGGCGCATTGTTCGGGGTCCTCGTCGGGCGAGTCGAGTCCGCCGGCAACGACTTCGATGGTGATCTCCTCGATGGCTTTGCGGTACTGGCGGACCATGACAAAATTGCCGTCGGGGGTGCGGGCGACGACGCCGACCGCGCCGGGATGGCGGATGATATCGCGCACCGAGGTCTCGCCGTCGGGTAGGCTGACGGTGTGGCGCTCGAGACGGAATATGCGTCCGTCGAACACGTCTTCTTTGGATAAGGTCTTTTCTTCCATGCGCCCTCCTTGAACCATTTTGTGTCGGCTGGCAATCTTGACCGTAAGGACTTTGTACTGTAAAGCTCTTTGCTGTGGCCCCTTGAATAGCCTGACAGATCAACATGAAACTCCACGAAGTAGAAACCGCCCTCGAACAGGTTCGCAGCCTGCAGGACCTTTGTTTGGTCAAGCAGCGCTTCTACGGCTATTCCGGCCGGGCGCGGATGGTCGGCGGCCTGCTGACCTTGGTGACCGCAGTGCTGCTCTGGCGTCTGGTTCCCGGCGACCCGGTGGCGCACATCAAAGGCTGGGGGATCTTGCTCGGCTTCGCCTTGGTGGTGAACTACGCGGCGCTGGCGTTCTGGTTTTTGAACGACCCGGAAGTGAAGCGCGAGATTGTCCGACTCAAGCCGGCGATCGAGGCGCTGCCACCGCTGGCGGTCGGCGGCTTGTTGAGCGTGATGTTTGTGATGCAGGGGCAGTGGCAGTTTCTCATGCCAACCTGGATGTTTTGTTACGGACTCGCCAATCTCGCCTCGCGCCATTTTCTCGACCGCGCGATTTCCTTCGTCGGCTTCTTCTACCTCGCCGCCGGCACCCTGCTGCTGTTTTGGCCGGGTCATCAATTTACTCAGCCGCTCGCGATGGGCTTGGTGTTCTGCGTCGGCGAACTCGCTGGCGGGCTGATTATGTGCGGACCCGGTTCGGGCCGCCGCTTTCCCATTTAAATTTCTTCATCCCCCGAAAAACCATGACGCAAGATCTCTACGCCGCCCTGAAAAAAATCTTCCACGAACCCAATCGCATGGCGATTGTGTCGTCCCTGCTCGACGCGCCCGAGGGGATGCGGTTCGGCGACATCAAAAAATCCTGCGGGCTCACCGATGGCAACCTCAGCCGTCACCTGAAGTCGCTGGAGTCCGAGAACGTGGTGCGCATTGAAAAGACCTTCAACAATTCCAAGCCGCAGACCACCGTGTCGATGACCGACGAGGGTCGGCAGAAGTTTTTGGATTATCTGACCGCGCTGGAGTCCGTGCTCAAGCGAGCCAAGAAGGCCATGAAAGCGAGTGCCAAAGACCAAGCCGCGGCGCCGGCCGTCGCGCGTCGTCGTTCGCCTAAAAAGGCATGACGCTGGCTATTTCTGATGGTCACGGCGGGTCGCCCGATCCGTCCGCTGCGCGTTTTTATGTCGCGGTACACGACGTCGCGCCGAACCAACGCGATGCGCTTGCGCCACTGCTCCACGAACTCACGGCTCGGCTCGGCGGCACCTTTTCGATGGCGATCACGCCCCGATTGCACGACTCCGAACCCACCATCGACGACTGGGCCTTCCTGCGCGAACTCGGTTCGACGTCTGGAGCGCGGCCCGAACTGCTGTTGCATGGATTGACCCATCGCCGGCGTCCGAACCCGGATCCAATCTCGATCGTCAATCGCTTCTCCGATGAGTGGAGTGGACTGCCGCGCGATCGGCTCCACGCCGAACTCGGTCAGGCACGCGCGCTCGTTCGCCGAGCGTTCGGCCGCGATCCCGTCGGCGTGGTCGCCCCCTGTTGGCGTTGGGGGGCGTTCGATCGCCTGATGATGCGCGAGCACGAACTCGCGTTCGCGGTCGGCTACCGGTCGGCCAGGTTCGCGGATCCTGCCATTGCGTCCATCCGATTGACGACGGCCTCCCGTGATTGGGGTTTCATGACTCCGGCGCACCCACTCCTAGCCGCCTGGCCGAAGCGCTACCACCGGTTGCGTTCGGCGTTTCGGCGGCAGCCCGAGGCGCACCCGCGTCCTTGCATCGTGTTCCATCCCGTGGATGTTCGCCGCGGCTCGCACTGGGCAGGCTTGCGTGAGATCGACCGACTCGTAGCGGACGGTATGCATCCGTCGCTCATTACCCCGCACGCCACTGCCTCCACGAAGAAGGAGCTACCGGCGCACGTGGAGGTGCTCGCATGACCCGCTGGTTGTTCGAACGCTTCATGCACGCCCGCGCCCGAACCGTGACCGAGCGTCTCGCCCCCTGGCTGCCGTCGCGCGGACTGGTCTTGGATTTCGGCTGCGGAACGGGGCACAATGCCGCCTGCTTGCGCGAGCGGACCGGCTTGCGCGTTCGCGAAATGGACGTGGCAGATTTAAAGTTGGTCGGACCGCCGGCGGAGCAAATCGACTGGCGCGGAGGGCAGGGGGCGATCCCGCTGCCGGACAACGCAGTCGAGACCAGCGTGCTGCTCTTTGTGTTGAGTTACGCCGACCATCCCGAACGCGTCTTAAGCGAGCTTCGCCGGGTCACCTCAGGCCGCCTTTTGATCCTGCAATCGGTCTGCCGCGAACCCAGGTTCCGCCGACTGCTCTGGTGGCGCGAGGTGCTCGAAGGCGGCTTGGCTTGGGATGTCGCACGGATCTTTCGTTGGGTTCGGGGCGGGCGTGAGGGCTTGTCGGTCCGGCAGGCCTTTGACCGTGCCGCCCTCGTCGAACTCGCCTGCGCATCGGGCTGGTCGCTGGTTCATCAACTACCCGAGTCCGAACGCGCCCCAGAGCGCTGGCTTAGTCGCGATCTCTTGGTGTTCGAACCAGCACGCGTCGAAGCCGGTCTCAAGACTGCCGTGTAGTTTGGGTGCCAATCCTGTCCAGTCGCGTCTACGGCGCGAGGCTGGTTGCGTTTGGCGACAGGCCGTTCAGTGCACCAACGGGGACAGACCATCTCAGGGACTCGGGCCCCGGATGCTGGTCTACGAGCGCGGTGTCAGAAAGACGGACCCGCCCTATCACGAACCCAAGCGGCAGCGGTTTCGGTGGCTTTGCCGGGGTTGTAGAAGATGTCCTGCGAAGCCTTATGCCGAATTTCCGAGAAGAGGTCGGGGTATTCGATGGCTTCGTTTACGCTGGGGAGAAGTTCGGAGATATGGGAAACGAGCCGGCCCGTTCTCCTTCCCCACGTCGCCAAATCCAACATGGAATCTTCGCGTTTCGCGGCCTTCGCGATGAGATTGGGGACGTCGAGATAGATGATCGGGCGGTCCAGCAGCGTGTATTCGATGGAGACCGAAGAGGCGTCGGTGATCAGCACATCGGATGCGAGTTGGCACGTGGCGACATCCGGCTCGTCCGTGAGGACGCAGTGCGGAGAGAGGAAGGGGGCGAGCTCACTCTTCCAGTCGATCTTGTTTTTGGGATGGTCGTGCAGCTTGATGAGAATGTCGAAGCGGTCCGTCGAGGCGAGCTGTTCGACGACGTCGAGGCCCATCGTCTCCATGGCGTTGTACTTTTGACCCGTCGGCGCGAAAAGTAATACCGGCCGCGAACCATCGAATCCCAACGCCTGTTGAGCGGCGGCTTTACTGGTGGTCTCGTCGAAAAACACGTCGGTTTTCATGAACCCGATATTGAGGGCTCTCGGATCCCCAGGCGTTAGAAATCCCGCGCTCTCAAACCGTCGGCGCATGTACGGTCCAATCAGAAAGTAGTAGTCCCAACTCATGTTCTCCGGACGAATGGCGCGGTTGCGGAACGATACGCCATGGAAGATTTGCACGGAGCAGGCGGTTGTTTCTTCCGTAATGCGCGTGGTCGAGGACGTGAAGGAGAGATCGTATTCCTGGCCGGCAACCTCCTCGAGAGATCGTATCTGGCCTGCGGTTTCGAGAAAGGATCCATAAAGCCCTTGGGGATCATAGCGATAGGGGTGTTCCTCCGACTCGCGGCTCCGGAGGCCACCGGTCAGATGAACTTCAGCCCCAAGTTCCGAGGTCAGGAACGGGACAAGGGGGCGAAAGCAAAGGTAATGGACGGGCGCATAGCCGCTAAAAAGAACACGGGTCATGGGATTCAGGCAGACTGTTTTTGCTTGGAGGCCGAACGGGAAAAGCTGGGCCAAAGAGTGGTTTGGGCGAACGCTAAGTCTTCAGGAAAGTCGATCTCCGTCCAGCCCAAGTCGGCGACATCAAGGCATTGAATGGGGTGGGACTGGGCGAGCAATCCATAGCCTGCGGGTGCCCAAGCATTCTCGCCGCCTTGTGCCAGCACTTCCTCCGCGCAGGAAAACAACACGTCTCGATCCAGGGCGTCAAATTTGACCACACCGAGGCTCTCGCCATCGGCGTCCTGCGGATTCATGGACTTCGAGATGTCCGCCAGATTTCCGTCTCGCAGGCGGACCTTCATTTCCTCTGGATCGCTTCCAGATGTGGAATCATACGCGAGGACTGAGCCCGGGGTGTTCCGCAAGCGACGGTAAATCTCTGGTTGGGCGACCACGTCGGCGTTCAAGAGCAGAAAGGAACCCTTGATGTGGGGTTGCGCCAGTCGGAGCGAGTACAGGCTGTTGGTCTCGGCGTAGCGCTCATTGATGATCACATTGCAGTTTGATCCGAGCCAGTAGCGAACGGCATCGGCACTGTGGCCCAAGACCACATGCACCTTGCGGATGCCGGCGGCAGCCAAGCCATCCAGCATGAAGCGGATAAGTGGCAGGCCCGGTGTGAGATGGAGTAAGCACTTATGCGAAGCGCCTGTCAGGTCGCCCATGCGCGAGCCGACGCCAGCGGCGAGGATCACGGCCTCGAGGCGTTCCGCAGGCTTGGAGGCGACAAGGTCACGGCGCTTCGCCTTCCGAATGGATTTCAATGGTTGGATCATGCGCGTATTCCTGTGGCCGCGAGGGCATTGCTTGTCGGTTTGGAGATTCTTACTTGAGGTTCGTTCAAGACCTCTCGTCCCTTCTCCAGGCGGAGTTCCAGATCGAACGAGGAGCGGGGCAGGGCACTTGGGGTGCTGACCACGATGATCGCGTCTGGGTGTGCCGCCCTGAGCTTGCGCAAGATTTTTCCGGCCTTCCGCTTCGGGTATCCTTGGAGTGTACCGTCCAGAAGGATCAGCGAATAGCTGCCAAGAAAGGCGGCTGCCAATCCGATGCCCCGACGTTCGTGCAAGGAGAACTCCGAGGGTTGGGCCTTGGTATGAATCCCTTTTTTCAAGGGGGTGAGGATCCGGCGTAGTCCGAGTTGTCGGAGGATCTTTGCATCGTTTACGGTAAAGGCCCGTTCGCGAAGAGATAGGGTGTGGGTGATTGATTGACGCGGCCAAGCGGGGCACTCTGTGACATGAATGATCCCTTGGAGGGAATGTTTGTCGATGTTTGCGAGGGGCGTTTCGTCGAGGAAAACCTTTCCCTTGCTCAAACGCACTTGTCCGGCGATTAACTCCAGCAAGGCGGATTTGCCATCTCCGGTTTTACCGCGCACCGCCAGCGTCTGGCCACTCTCCATCTGAAAGGAAATGGGGCCGAGTCGCCGTTTCCCTCCGCGTTTTTTTGAGGCGCGAACCTGCGCTTTTTCCACCCGCAGTCGGGACCAAGACGGAGCCGCTTCCGGGATGGGTTCGGCGTCGCGAATGGAACCCAGCAATTGAGTCAACCGGGTCGCGCAGGCCAGAATTTTGCCGGTTCGCGCGCCTTGCCGGGCCATGTGAACCAGTGGGGTGCGCACCGAAAGTGCGTAGAGGAGGAATAAGATGAGATCGCTCCTGGAAAGATCGCCCCGGGCAACCATCACAAACCCGAACATCAAGACAAAGAAGACCAGAAGCCCAGCCATCGAATGGGCGCCCCATGTGGCCCAGCCTTGGATCCTAGTTATAGAGGCCTCACTTCGCGAACTGACGTCGTCGAGTTCGCGCGTCCAGTTGTCGGCGATTTCGCGGTTCAGCATGTTGCTGGCTGCGACTGCGAGGTCGCCTTCCTTTTGACGATAGAGGCTGGCCTTTCGATAAATCCATGCCGCCGCCCACATGCCCATGGCCGTCACGGCGAGGAAGGCCACGATAAACCCAGCACTCAATACGATATTCCTTGAGAGGAGGATCATCGAGACCAGGCCAAAGAACAGCAGATTGACGGCCACGTGAACCAAGAAGCCCTTAATGCCTGCTTTCATGCGGGCAAGATCTCCGATCAACCGGGAAATGAGCTCTCCCTCTTCGATATCCTCCATGCCGACTTCTTGGCGGGTCAAATTCGAGAAGATCTTTTCTCGGAGGCTCTTCGCCAAGCTGATCGCGAATCTGGCGAATTGAAGTCGAAGAATGTGATCGGCCAATCCAAGAAGAACAAGGCTCCCCAGAAGAGCGGTTCCGTACATCCACATGTTGTTTAGGATCGCCTGCTTCGGCCCCTGTAGCAGATCGATCGCGGAATGCATCAGCCAAGGAAGGGCACAACGTAGCGCGACCACCGGCAGGGCGAAAAGAATCCCCGTCATCAAAAGCTGCCGATGACGGTGCCCGAACGGGTACAGGCCCGAGATGACGGACTTCCATTCTGCCAGCGTCAATACGCCGTTATCTGTGGAATTTGTGTCATTCGTCATTTCTTATATTACCGTCATGTTAGCACATAATCAAATTACGCGAACATTACGCAGCCCTGTCTTCCTTGGAGGCAGTCGTTAAACCGCTGTTTTTCTGCGATACTTCCTGAAATGCCTCATTTTTTTCTGCCTTTTTCTTTTGGAAAAAGCCCCGAAGGACTCGCGATGCAGGCAAATCCATGCGGCGACCTGATACCGCTTGTTGACCTGCATGTGCAAATAAACTGAACGTTGCCGCGCTTCTCCGCGCTTGGTTTGATACCCTCGACAAAAAGCGACATCCACGTCCAAAGAGAACTGCCATGAAGAACCTCATTTCCCTGCTCCTCTTCCTTTCTACCGCACTCGCGCTCAGTGCCAACGAAGCGACCAAAAAAGCCAAAACCGAAGCCGACGGGCTCGCCGCCAAAGGCAACTGGAAGGAGGCGGCGGAAGCCTACGAGACGTTCATCTACTCGGAAGATGCCGACCCGCTGACCGTGCACGACTCGTTCAATAAAACGGTCATGTCCTACCAGCGCATCAACAACATGCCCAAGACCGACGAGGTGCGCGAAAAGATGGTTGAGGCGCATCCGAACAACTGGCGGGTGCTCGAAGCGGTGGCGATGAACTACATGCAAACCCAGCACTACGGCGTGATTCTCAACGGCGAGTTCAAGCGGGGCCACCACCGCGGTGGCGGCGCCTACGCGCAGTCCACCGAACGCGATCGCGTGCGTTCGGCCCAACTCTACGAACAAGCGCTCAAAGCCGCACCCGAAGGACAGCGCGGCAATGTCGCCCTCAACTATGCCGACGCGATCGCCGGACGACGCGGCGGGTTCGGGGCGTGGCAGTTTCAATCGCTCACCGACCTCACCACCCTGCCGGATGTCGAAGAAACGGGCGGTCAGTATTATGGCTACCGCGGCCATCGCGGCGCCGGACACGCCTCGGTCGACGAGGACGGCAATCCGGTGTTCTACGAGGTTCCGGAGTCGTGGGAAGCCGCCGCGAACGACGGTGAACGCTGGCGTTGGCTGCTGTCCCAAGCACCGAAAACGGACGCCAAGCGACGTCTGGCCAACTGGGCCTACGGGCAGTTCGGCGTGCAAACCATGGCCGCCTACGGGTGGTATTTTCATCGGCCGAACGCCGGCAAAGCCAACGAGGACAAAGGCAACACCATGGCGCTGCACACGCTGGATGAAAATGAAACCATCGCCAAACTCGCTACCGGCGTAAAGCGCTTCGACCTACCCGCCGACTACCAGTACATCCGACTCCACCGCGAACTCGGCAACCACTCCACCCTCGGCAGCATCTTCCAAAACCGTCGCCAGTTCCCCGAAGCCGCTGCCGCCTACCGTAAAGCTCCCCGCGCGCAGAGACAAGTCGACCAGATCGTCGGTAACTGGGGCACCATCGAACCCACCAACACCAAAGCCGCCGGCACAAAACCGGTGCTCGATTATAAGTTCCGCAATGGCAAAGCCGTGAGTTTCACCGCGCAGAAAATCGACATGCAGAAAGCGGTCGACGACGTCATCGAGTACATCGAAACCAAGCCCGAACGCATCGACTGGAACCGCCAAAACATCGGCAACATCGGCTATCAAATCGTCAACGGTGACGCCGCCAAATATCTCATTGGCCAGAAGACCGAATGGTCCGAAGAGCTCACGCCCGCCGACAAGCACTGGGATAAACGGGTGACCCTCGAAGCCCCGCTCACCGAACCCGGCGCGTATTTCATCACCGCCAAGATGAAAGGCGGCAACCAAAGCCGCGTGATCCTGTGGGTGAACGACACCGTCATCGTGAAGAAAAACATCGCCGACAAAAGCAAAGCCGCGATGTACTTCGTCGCCGACGCAGAGACCGGCAAGCCCGTGCCGAACGCCAAGCTCAACCTGTTCGGCTACCGTCAGCAATACGTGCGCAATCTGGTCGGCCGCGGCGGCAAACAGAAAGTGTTCACCAAGTCCTTCTCCGGCAAGACGGACGGCGACGGCTGGCTGTTCCCAACCAGCCGTGAGGTGATGGATGGCAACAACCGATTCCAATGGATTGTCAAAGCAACCAAGGGCGACCGCTTTGCCTGGTTCGGATTTTCCAACATGTGGCACAACCGGAATGTGGAGTACGACGGCCAGTACCAAGTGACCAAGACCTTTGTGATCACCGACCGGCCGGTGTACCGACCGGACCAGACCGTAAACTGGAAAGTGTGGATGCGCCATGCCCAGTACGACAAGGAAAACGTATCCCAGTTCGCCGACAAGGAAGCGACGGTCACCATCTACAATCCGAAGGGTGAAAAAGTGAAGGCTTACTCGCTAGGGCTCGACGAGTACGGCGGCGGCGAAGGTAGTCTCGAACTACCCGAAGACGCACCGCTCGGCGTCTACCGCATTACCGGTAAGGGGTTCAACGAGACCTTCCGGGTGGAGGAATACAAGAAGCCGGAGTTCGAAGTGAAAATCGAAGCGCCGAGCAAGCCGATTGTGCTCGGCGAACAAGTCGAGGCGACCATCGAGGCGAAATATTTCTTCGGCGCACCGGTCGCCAACGGCACCGCCAAAATCAAAGTCACCCGCAACGAACACCGCGACGAGTGGTATCCCGAGGCCGAGTGGGATTGGTTCTACGGACCCGGCTACTGGTGGTTCGCTTATGACTACGACTGGTGGCCCGGCTGGGACCGCTGGGGCTGCATGGCGCCGCATCCGTGGTGGATGCATCGTTCGACCCCGCCGCCGGAAGTCGTGCTGGAGTTCGAGGCAGAACTCGGTCCGGGCGGCATCATCAAAGTACCGATCGATACCGCGCTCGCCAAAGCGATGCACGGCGACAAAAATCACGCCTTCAATATCAGCGCCGAAGTGACCGACGAATCGCGTCGCACCATCACCGGCAGCGGCCGTGTGATCGCCGCCAAAGAAGCGTTCAAGGTCACCGTTTGGGCGGACCGCGGTTACGCTCGCATCGGCGATCCAATCTGGGTCGAGACCGCAGCGCGCACGCCGGACGGCAAGCCAGTGCAAGGCAAAGGCAAGCTGGTCGTCAAGCGCATCTCCTACGACGAGAAAACCCGCGAACCGGTCGAGACCGACATCGCTACCTTCGAACTGGACACCAACGAGGAAGGCCGCGCGAAGCAACAGTTGCAAGCCAACGAGGCCGGACAGTTCCGACTCGCCTACACGCTCGACGACGGCAACGGCCACACGATCGAAGGCGGCCATGTGATGGTGGTTCGCGGCAAGACCTTCAAGGCCGACGGCCTACGCTTCTCGCCGATCGAACTCGTTCCAGACAAGCGTGAGTACCAGAACGGCGAAGTGGTCCAGTTGATGATCAACACCGACCAAGAAGACAGCACCGTGCTGCTGTTCACCCGCGCCGCCAACGGCCAATACCGCCCGCCGCGCCGCTTGGACATCGACGGCAAAAGCAACGTGGTCGCAATTCCGGTGAGCAAAAAAGACATGCCCAATTTCTTCATCGAAGTGGTCACCGTGGCCAAGGGCCGGGTTCATTCCGAAGTGAAGGAAATCATTGTGCCGCCCGAGGAGCGCGTTCTGAATGTGGACGTCGTGCCGAACGAGGAACGCTACCTGCCCGGCCAAAGCGCCGAGGTGAAAATCAAGATCACCGATGGTGATGGAAAACCTTTCCAGGGTCAGGCCGCATTGACCGTCTACGACAAGTCGGTGGAGTACATCTCCGGTGGTTCGAATATCGACGACATCCGCGAGTTTTTCTGGAAGTGGCGGCGTCGCCACAACGTGCAAACCGAACACAATTTCAATCGTTCGACCGCGAACATCCATTTGCGTGGCGAGACCAACATGGGCACTCTTGGGGTGTTCGGCCATCGTGTCGCGGACGACCAATTGCAGATGGCGCAGCAGGCCGGGTTCGCCGGTGGCGGCGGGATGCGAGCGCGTTCGGCCTTCGCTGCCGCCCCTGGTGCCGCGATGGAATCGGCTTCGATGGCCATGGCGGATTCTGTTCCGATGGCCGCCGCCCCGATGATGTCGCGAATGGCCAAGTCCTCTGCCGGCGCGGGCGCGCCGATGGGCAATGCCATGATGCTCGCCGAGTCGGCGGTTCAAATGCCCGCCGACCTCGTGCCACCCAACGTCGAGGCGACGGTGCGCGAGAACTTCGCCGACACCGCGTTCTGGAAGGGCACGATCGACACCGACCAGAACGGCGAAGCCGTCGTCACCTTCGACATGCCGGAGAACCTCACTGGCTGGAAAATGAAAGTCTGGGGCATGGGCCACGGCACCAAGGTGGGGCAGGGCGAGGTCGAAGTCGTGACCGCCAAGAACTTGCTGGTGCGCTTGCAAGCGCCGCGCTTCTTCGTCGAAACCGATGAAGTCGTGCTCTCGGCCAACGTACACAATTATCTCGAACGCGAAAAACAGGTGACCGCCGAACTGCAACTCGAAGGCGGCGTGCTCGAGTCGCTCGAAGCGACCACCACCATCGTCACGATCGGCGCTGGCGGCGAACAACGGGTCGACTGGCGGGTCAAAGTGATCGGCGAAGGAACCGCCTCGGTGACCATGAAAGCGCTGACCGACGAAGAGTCCGACGCGATGAAAATGGAGTTTCCGGCCTACGTGCACGGCGCGACCGTCACCGCTTCCGTCAGCGGCCACATGAAGCCGAGCCAGCGTAACGCCAAGTTCGAAATCACCGTGCCGGCCGAACGCCGTCCGGAACTTTCGAAACTCGAAGTCCGCTGGTCGCCCACGCTCGCCGGCGCGATGATCGACGCGATTCCCTACCTGGTCGACTACCCCTACGGCTGCACCGAACAAACGCTCAGCCGCTTCGTTCCCGCCGTGCTCGCGCAAAAGGCGGTCAAAGACATGGGCGTCGACCTCGCCGCGCTAAAAGACAAGAAAACCAATCTTAACGCCCAGGAGATCGGTGATCCAGAGAAGCGCGCCGCGCAGTGGGCCAAGAAGAAAAACCGCTGGGGTCAGAACCACCGCACCATCAACCCGGTGTTCGACCAAGAAGAGATGGACAACATCGTCAACGCCGGACTCGAACGCATCACCAGCATGCAGATGCAAGACGGCGGCTGGGGCTGGTTCAGCGGCCGTGGCGAACGCAGTTCGCCACACACCACCGCCTACGCCGTCCACAGTTTGCAAATCGCCGAGGCCAACGGCCTGCCGCTCAAACCCGGCATGCTCGACAACGGCATCGCCTGGCTGCAACGCCACGCCGACGAACGCGTGGCCTGGATCAAGGCCAAACGCGAACACCGCCGCGCCTCCAACATGGACGCCTTCGTGTTCATGGTGCTGGTCGACGCCAAAAAGAAAAACGACGCGATGCAAGTCCTGCTCTACGAGGACCGCAACGGTCTCTCGGTCTACGCAAAAAGCATGATGGGCCTCGCCACCCACCGCCTCGGCAGCCTCGAGCAACGCGACATGTACCGGCGCAATGTCGAGCAGTTCCTCAAAGTCGACGACGAAAACCAAACCGCCTGGCTCGAACTCGGCAACCAAGGCTACTGGTGGTCCTGGTACGGCAGCGAGATCGAAGCGCACGCCTACTACCTCAAGTTGCTCGCCGACATCGAACCCGACGGTCCGATCGCCTCGCGCATGGTCAAGTACCTGCTCAACAACCGCAAGAACGGCACCTACTGGAACAGCACCCGCGACACCGCGATCGCGCTCGAAGCCATGTCCGATTACCTGGTCGCCAGCAACGAGGACCGTCCGAACTACACCCTCGATCTGCTGGTCGACGGCGAAGTGAAGAAGACCGTAAAAGTCACGCCCGACAACATTTTCGAAATCGACAACAGCTTCGTGCTCGAAGGCGAGGCGCTCAGCAGCGGCGCGCACACCGTCAGCTTCCGCAAGAACGGCACCGGTCCGGTGTATTTCAACGGCTACACCACCAACTTCTCGAAAGAGGACTTTATTCGAAAGCAAGGCCTCGAGATCAAAGTCGAACGCAAAATGTACAAGCTCATCCCGGAAGAGAAATCCGTCGATGTGCGCGGCGCGCGCGGTCAGGCCGTGAGCCAGAAGGTCGAGAAGTTCAGCCGCGAACTGGTGACCAACGACGCCATGTTAAAGAGCGGCGACTTGGTCGAAGTCGAACTCGAAATCACCAGCAAGAACGACTACGAATACCTGTTGTTCGAAGACTTCAAAGCCTCCGGGTTCGAACCCGTGAACGTTCGCAGCGGCTACTCCCGCGACGGCGGCCTGCGCAGCTACGTCGAGTTCAGGGATGAGAAAGTCGCCTTCTTCGTGCAGAATCTCGCCCGTGGTCAGCACAATTTAAAGTACCGCCTGCGTGCCGAGATCCCTGGCCGGTTCAGTGCCTTGCCCACCCAAGCCTTCGGCATGTACGCGCCGGAACTGCGCGCCAACAGCGACGAGTTGAAAGTGCAAATCGAAGATTAACCCCCGCCGTTAATGTAGGGAGGGATGGTCGATTCTGACCGTCCCTCCGAGAAGCGAATGTAGTACCGTGCTTCCAGCCGGTATCGCTCCAACCGTGCTTCCAGCCGGTTGGGGTTAGCGCAGAGGAAAGAGAAGTCGCCGAGAAAAGAACGCCATCAGGGTCCAACGTCGTGTGCATTGCGGATAGTCGCCCGGGCGGGGCCGGCCTCCCATTTTAGTCACTTCTTTTGCATCCGCCTCAGCTTGGTAGAGCTTATGGCAAGACCTTGCCATAGTATGGTAAACCCTTGCCACCCTATGGCAGACTCCTGCCACCCTATGGCAAACGTTTGCCATAAACCGAAATCCATAAAATAAAGCCCGCGTTTTATTCCGGATGCGAAATCGAGAGGCGATTTCGATAGAGCCCTTGATGGTGCCCAACGGAGTCGAATCCGCGGCCGACGGAGGTGCTGGCTAAACTCATATGGACCGCCGCCATGCCATCGGAAATGAGGGAGAATTCGATACTGTTCTGCGGCACACCCCAGCCGGCGGTCGGCGAAAGATCGGTGCTGCATTGCGCGAAGAAGTCTTCAAAGGTGAGCTCGAACATCGCCTGCTCGCCGGCATAAAGCGTGATCTTGAGTTTATGATCACGCGCACACGGGGCGGACGCGAGTTCGGTGAAGGGGCCTTTTTCCCCGGTCTTTGCTTCCACCACAAAAAACCGCTCATCGGCTCCAAGGTAGGCGAACCGGGCCGGTTCGCCATAGGGATAGTCAAAGGGCTGGACTTCGATGCGCTGTTCCGGACAGGGCGAAAAGCTGATCGAAATCGTTCCCGTCGCTTTGAACTGGAGTTCGGTGAAGGTGTTGAGGTGCGAAAACTGATCGGTCGCAAGTTCGCTCCAAACTATCACCTCATGGTCGGATCTTCGTTCGAGGGCATAGCTTGTCGACGGAAGCTGCCGCGGCGCGAACACGGTCCAGAACCGGTCCGGCGATCGCTTGTTTCTGTCCGCGTTCGGCTCGTCGGTGGGGACAAGGGTCGGACTGGAGAAAGTGTGGCGGCTAGGTCTCACGCGATGCATGCGACAATTGATGAGCGTTCGCCGGACGGATGCAAGGGGGGCTGTGATCCCTTCATCCGTAGTCGATGCAGGGGCTCGCGTGGAAAATTTGATTGGATAAATACGCGGAGCCACCCCGCGCGTTCGTACTCATAGGCATGGACAACCCCCGCCCCCTTTGTTTTCTCGCGGCCTTCGCCCTGCTCGCCCTACTGGTCGCCCCGCTGATTTCACCGCTGTTCGCGGCCGAACCGAAACCGAACGTCCTCGTCTTTTTGGTCGACGATATGGGCGTGATGGACACCTCTGTGCCGTTCCTCTCGAACGCGGCGGGTACGCCCGAACGCCATCCGCTCAACCAACTCTTCCGCACGCCGAACATGCAACGGCTCGCCGACCAAGGCATCCGTTTCGAACGCTTTTATGCCAACAGTGTGTGTTCGCCGACCCGCGTGTCGATCATGACCGGACAGAGTTCGGCGCGGCATCGCACCACGCAATACATCAAACCCGAGAGCAACAACGCCGGCAAATTCGGCCCGCCGAACTGGCGATGGGAAGGCATTGCCAAAGGCGACCAAACGCTGCCCGCACGCCTGCGTGAGGTTGGCTATCGAACCATCCACGCGGGCAAGGCGCACTTCGGACCGATCAATAGCTTTGGTTCCCTGCCGCAAAATTTTGGCTTCGACGTCAACATCGCTGGTTGCGCCTACGGTCTCCCCGGCAGCTATTACGGCACCGAACACTTCGGTCATTTGAAACGCAAAAACCGCGCCGTTCCCGGACTGGAAAAATACCACGGCCAAGACATCCACCTCACCGAGGCGACCACCCGCGAAATGCGCGCCGCCGTCACCACTGCCGTCGAGGCGGAGAAGCCGTTCTTCGCGTACTTGTCCCACTACGCGGTGCACTCGCCGTTCCAGTCCGATAAACGCTTCGCCGCAAACTACGCCGACGCGAAACATCCCGGTGCGAAACAAGGACCGCTGGCCAAGAACGCCAAAGCTTTCGCCACCATGATCGAAGGGATGGACAAATCGCTCGGCGACATGCTGGATCATCTCGAAACGCTCGGCGTCGCGACCAACACCCTGGTCTTGTTTCTTGGCGACAACGGTTCGGACGCGCCACTCGGCAGCACCCACGGGGTCGCTTGCGCCGCGCCGCTGCGCGGAAAAAAAGGAACCCATTATGAGGGCGGGTTGCGGGTTCCGTTCATCGCCGCCTGGGCCAAACCGGACGCGGATCACGCTGCGCAAAAGGCGCTGCCCATTCCTCAGGGCAAACACAGTCAGGCGGTTGGTCGGGTGTATGATCTGGTGCCCACAATCGCGGCGCTCACCGGCGCGACCTTTGCTGGCGCGCTGGACGGCGTCGATCTCGCCCCCGCGCTCAGTGGCAAGAAACAGGCGGACTCCGAAACCTTTTTAATGCACTTTCCGCACGACCACCGCAGCGACTATTACAGCATTTGGATCGAGGGCGATTTCAAACTGGTCTACCATTACCACCGCAAGGCCGGCGAACGCTGCGAGTTGTTCAACCTCGCGGAAGATCCCTTCGAGGCGAACAATCTCGCTTCGTCCAAACCGGAAAAACGCAAGGCGATGATCGAGGGCTTGGCTGCGGCCTTGGCGGACGCGGACGCGCAGTACGTGCGTTCGAAGACGGATGACACGGTGTTGTTAAAACCTGTCGTGAAGTAGGTTCGGAGGACGTTCTGCCCTCGCTGGAGCATGGAATTTTATTGGATGACTCGCACCAATGTCTGCTGCCATGTCGGCGGAACTCGACCGCACCGGCTCGGGAGGCCCCTCGCCCTCCAGGTGTTGATTTTTGAGCGATCCAGAAATATTAAATTGCCCCGCGACTCGCGCCGGAGGCGCAGCATGTGAAAGTGGTGTAAACCAAGCCCAAACCAAAACGTGCGACTACTTCTTGATGATACTCGAAGTGTGGCAAGATTCTGCCATACTATGGCAAGACCTTGCCATACGCCACTTTACGCCCTTCAGCCATGCGCCGCGACCTCAACCAACTCGCCTCCGAGGAATACGACCTGCTCATCATTGGGGGAGGGGTCAACGGCCTTGCCACGGCGTGGGACGCCAGTCTTCGCGGACTGAAAACGGCGTTAATCGATAAAGGCGACTTTGGCGGTGCCACCTCCTCCGCCTCGCTCAAAATTATTCACGGCGGTCTGCGCTACCTGCAGCATCTCGATTTCGTCCGCATGCGCGAACACGTCGCCGAACGCCGCGCCTTGCAGTTCATCGCGCCGCACCTGATCGAACCTTTTCCCTTTCTTGTCCCCACCCACGGACTTGGCACCGGCGGTCGTCCCGCCATGCGCGCCGCGATGGCGGTGAACGACATCGTCAGCTACGACCGCAATCGCGGCTTGGCCCACGACCGACACATCCCGCGCGGCCGCACCATCTCGCCCGCCGAGGTGCTCGAGATCGCCCCCGGACTCGATCCGGAGGGCCTCACTGGCGGCGCGCTGTTTTACGACGCGCGCATGCACAACGCCGAACGCATGAATTTGCTGTTCGCCATCGGTGCCGACCACCGCGGTGCAGATCTGGCCAATTACATCGAAGCCACCGCGTTCCGCCGCAACGATACCAAACTCGAGGCGGTCGCCTGCCGCGACTTGCTGGACGGCGGCAGCTTTGAGATTCGCGCCCGTTCGTTCATCAACATGACCGGACCGTGGACCGACCAACTCGTCCAACTGGCGCGTGGTGAGTCAGATCAGCGAGCGCTGCCGGAGCAACGGTATTCAGCTGGCTTCCAAATTATCTCGCCCTCCGTCACCACCCGCGAAATCGGACTCGGCGTCACCAGCCGCCATGTCGATCCCGACGCGAAGATCAAGCGCGACGGTGGTCGTCACTATTTCACGACGCCTTGGCGCGGCAAAACGATCTGGGGCACCACCGACCATCTGTATCAGGGGGCACCCGAGCAGTGGCGGATCGACGAGGATCATATCGTCACCTTCATTGACGAGATCAACGCGGCCATGCCCGGTGCGAAACTCGACCGCCACGATGTCGTTCACGCCTACGGCGGACTCCGTCCGATGGAGGAGAAACATGCGATGCGTGGTTCGCAAGTGTCGCGGCACTTTCAGTTGTTCGACCACGCGGTCGATCTTGGACTACAAAACTTTGTCAGTCTGCGCGGGGTGAAGTACACCGCCTGCCGCCTGATGGCGGAAAAGACGCTCGATCTTCTGCTGAAGAATCTCGACCGGAAAGCCCGGCCCTGCATGACTGCCGAGACCCACTTACCTGGCGGCGAGGCGGTTCCTCAGATGCCCGCATCACTTGCCATTTCGGTGGCCGAACATCTTGGCCGAACCTACGGATCCGACGCAGCCCCAATTCTCGAACGCATGACCGAAAATGAGAGCACGCGGGCCGTCCTTCCGGACAGTTTGGTCACCCGTGCTGAGTTGCTTCACGCCTTGGACGACGAGAGCTGTTTGTTCCTGTCCGATCTCGTGTTCCGCCGCACCGAACTGTGCACGCTCGGGCATCCGGGTCCGGCACTGAACGAGGCCGCCGAGATGATGGCCGAGGCGCGTTCTTGGAATGATACCTACAAGGCGGCGGAGATCGCTGCGGTAGAGACCCGGTTGCCGGTTGCGCTGTAATCGGCCTAACGGCTAATCCTACTTTTTCTTAGGCGCTGCTTACCAGTTGAACTGCAGGCCGGTATTGATGGTGATTCCGCCGAGATCTAGGTCTAGTTCGTCTTCGTCTAGGCGATTGAAACGATTGCCTTCAAGGGTGCCTTCAATCTCGCGGTAGCGTCCCTCGACAAACAAGCCGAAGGCAGGCGTCAGGCGGAAGTCGAGTCCGAGCATGCCGTACCAGCCCACTTCATCGTCGAGCCCGCCGTTGTCATCGTCGGTGAGCGGATCGCCATCATCGAGGTCGAGTCGGTAATAGCCGGCGCCGGCGCCGATGTAGGGAAAGATTTTTTCGTCGGCCACGCCGATCTTGAACAGGAGGCCTATTTCAGCGGGGAGCAGCTCTAGTTGGACTTCTTCATCGCCGATCATGTCATCGAGTCCGTCGTGGTAGGCGACGGAAATGTCGAGCAAGGCTTGTTTGGAGAGATCAACTTGCAGACGGCCGCCGAAACCGACGCTGTTGTCGAGGTCCGATGTGTCCATGTGCGACGCGAAAATTCCAAATCCACCTGCAAGGCTTGGAATGGGGACGAGGACGAAGCTGAGTAGCGATGCGACGAGCGCGATAAGAAAGGTGTTGGTAGTCGATTTCATGATTGCCGCAATCCTACTGGTTTCGCCGATCTTATACACAGGTTTTTAACAAATTTTCGCTTCTGCAACGATGTTGCGCGTCATTATTGGATATGGAGGCTACTTTTCCTATCTGTTGGCCATCTATAAGGTGTGAAACGTCCTAATTGTATGATTTCTATTGCAAATTTGAAGTTATAAGTTTGTGAAAATAGCTGATCGGTCTTCATTTTAGACAATCGGTAACGAAATCAGGAAAAAATGCCGGATTTCACAAGCTTTGGAACATCTGGGACAGAGTTGGCACGTCATCTGCTAACTTGGATGGGCAGAACGAGAAAACATGAACCAGCAGCAACTAGAAACCATCAAAGCCGAACTCCGGCAGATCTCCGAATTGATCGGTCCAGGCAAAGCTTACGAGCTTCTTTTGCCGGATGGTGATGCCTCGGTTGCCTTGACGTTTCCACTGGCTGAGATGCTTGCCTTAGTACCGGAAAAACACCGGATGCCAGAGTCCGTTCATTGTGCAGTTCGACTCGCAAGTGAAGACTGGAAGGTCTCGTTAACGATTGCAGACCTGTTTCAAAAAGTCGAAAGCGGGCGTGTCATGGTTCCCCTTGGATTTCTCGCGGAGAACCTTCCTATCGAGCACATTGGTTATGTGCCGCACACGGAAGTCGATACCCCGATTGAAATCCCGATCAAATGGGTGCATCTTGCACTCTGGCGGGAACGAGAAAAATCTAAGGGCGAGGCACCACCCGGCCACGACGGCGGTACCGCCGGCATCCCTTGGGCTAGGTGGTTGAAATGATTTAGTTGGAGATTGGGTGACACAAAGCGAGCCGTCGATTTTTTGCCTTTTTTTTTAGGCGGCATGCCGTCCCCAATCTCCAACTTTCTTTTTTAGCGGCGCTTCCAGTTTCCATCGAAGCGCCGCATTTTTTCTGTAGTGGCCCGTGTCGTTTTGCCTCGTCCGAACCGTGTTCTGATTCTATGCCTTCCGGCATGAACACCGCTCCTCCCCGTGCCGGCGGACTCGCCCGAGTCAACCATGTGCTCGCTGTCTCTTCCTGCAAAGGCGGCGTCGGCAAATCTACCGTGGCCGTTAATCTGGCTTACGCAATGGCTGGCCAAGGCTTGCGCGTGGGCATTTTCGACGCCGATGTCTACGGGCCGAGTTTGCCGACCATGGTCCATCCGGACAAGGGCGTGGACTTATATAAAGACGGCGAGTTCATCGTGCCCTTGGAAGCCTTTGGCGTGAAACTGATGTCCTTTGGCTGGGTTCCGGGTGGCGGCGGGGCGGCGATCATGCGCGGTCCGCGCGTGTCCGGCGTGGTCTCACAACTGCTTACTGAAACCGATTGGGGAGAGCTGGATGTCTTGGTTATCGACTACCCGCCGGGAACCGGTGACATCCAACTAACGCTCGGCCAATCGCTGAAAATGAGCGGCGCGGTGGTGGTGACGACGCCGCAGAAGCTGGCGCTGGTAGATGTTGAAAAAGGCATTGAGATGTTCGGCAAGCTGGAAGTGCCGACCTTGGGGATCGTGGAAAACATGAGTTATTTTCAGTGCGGTGATTGCGGCACGCGCACCCGCTTGTTCGGCGAAGGTGCCAGCGCGGCCTTGGCGGAGCGCTTCGGTATCGAACGCCGCTTCGAACTACCGCTCGATCCGGCCCTCTCCGAACGCGGCGACGCCGGTCGACCGCTGGTGCTCGACACGCCGGGCCATCCGTTCTTCGCGATCGCGTCCGAGGTGCACGCTGCTTTAGAAGAGCAGGCGTCCGCGGCAAACGCGGCACCGCAGCTCAGTTACGATGTCGGTGGCAACATGTTGCTGACCTTGGCCGACGGCAGCGAACGTGAGTTCGCGCCGGCGGCGCTGCGGCGCGCCTGTGGCTGCGCCCATTGTGTGGACGAGAACACGGGCGCGCAACTGCTCGAACCGAGTTCGGTGAACGAAGACATCTATCCGACCAAGATCCAGCCGATGGGGAATTATGCGATCGCAGTTGAGTGGAGCGAGGCGAACGGCAAATGCCAGCGCAGCATTTTTCCGACCGCGCGGTTGCTCGAAGACTTTGCAGGCAAGTAGCTGGTAGCTGGTGGCGGTAGCTGGTAGATAGTCGTCAGGAAATTGAATATGAAAATTGTGCTCGCTGGGGGAAGCGGATTTTGTGGACGGGCCTTGCGCGCGTTCTTCGTGGCGCGTGGTGACGAGGTGGTGGTTCTGAGTCGTTCGGCGGGGGAGGGACGGGTCGTCTGGGATGGCAAAACGGCGGGCGACTGGTGTCGCGAACTCGAGGGCGCGCAGGCCTTGATCAACTTGGCGGGCCGCACCGTGGACTGTCGCTACACCGAACGAAACCGGACCGAGATTCTTAACTCGCGCGTGGACTCCACCCGGGTTCTGGGTGAGGCCATCGCCGCCTGCGCCGAGCCGCCTCGGGTGTGGTTGAACAGTTCGACGGCGACCATCTATCCGGACACGCGCGGCGAGCTGCCGGCTAATGACGAGTCAAACGAACCCGGCGAGGACTTTTCTATGAACGTCGCCAAGGCCTGGGAGGCGGCGTTCTTTGAGCACGCGCGGGTCGGCGTTCGGCAGGTTGCACTGCGCACCTGCATTGTGCTCGGCAAGGGCGGCGGCGCGTTTGTGCCCTTGCGCAATCTCACCCGGCTCTGGCTCGGCGGGCATCAAGGCGATGGTTCGCAGTGGGTGACCTGGATGCACATCGATGACTTTGTCCAGCAGGTGGTGTTTCTGCTCGAACGGGAAGATGTGTCGGGTCCGGTGAACTGCACCGGGGTTCAGCCGGTGAGCAACCGCGCGTTCATGGCGGCGTTGCGCAGCGCGTGCGGGCGTTCGTGGGGGCTGCCGCAGCCGGCCGGACTGGTGAAGTTCGGCGCGGTGTTTGTCCGGACCGAGTCCGAACTGGTGTTGAAAAGCCGGAAGGTGGTGTCGGCGAAGTTGGCGGACGCCGGATATCAATGGCGCTGGCCCGAACTGGGTCCGGCCTTGGCGGATCTTTGTTCGTAACTGGCGAGGACCTGCGGTCGGAAGGTGGAAGATGGACGGTCGAAGATCGCGGTGTTTGGCTCATCCACGGACTCACCGAGAACCCTCTGGTGAAAGACTGACCGACCTCGACCAAGCCATTCAATTGTTCGGTGAAACCCTCAGCGCTGACTCCGCGGCGGTCACGCCGCCTACTTTAAGTTGGCCAACCGGTCGCACGATTCGCGGCCAGCTAGGCTCGAAGGCATACCTGCCAAGGGCAGTAAGTATCCCCTCAGTATTTGACGAGTGCAATCCCTTCGCGCATATCTGTGAGGGATGAAGACACCCATTTTTTGCGCCACCCTTTTTTGCGCCATCTTCCCGTTTGCCCCGACCCTTCAGGGCGCGAACCTCGTGCCACCCGCCGAGCTCACGGCGCACGGAGAGCTTGAGGTGACGACCTGGGCGACCTCGCCCATGTTCTACAACCCAACCAACATGGACATCGACAAGGAGGGCCGGATCTGGGTCACCGAGGCTGTCAACTACCGCACCTTCAAAAACGACATCCTCAAAAAGATGAACTTCGCGGGGGACCGCGTGGTGTGGATGCAAGACACCGACGGAGACGGTACGGCGGACACGAGCAAGGTGTTCGTGCAGGACCCCGACCTCGTTGCCCCACTTGGCATCGCCGTCATTGGGCACAAGGTCTTTGTCGCAAGCTCCCCGCACATGATTCTCTACGAGGACGTGGACGGTAATGGCGTTTGGGAAGAAGGCACCGACAAAAAAGAAATGTGGCTCACCGGGTTCGGAGGCAAAGATCACGATCACTCGCTGCACGGCATCACCGCCGGACCGAACGGTAAATACTACTTCAATGCCGGAAACGCCGGACCGCATATCGTCACCGACAAATCGGGATGGACCCTCCGGGCGGGCAGCTCGTACAACGGTGGCAGCCCACACATGGGCAACAACAAACCTGGATTGGTCAGCGACGACAAGCGGGTCTGGGTCGGCGGAGTTGCATTGGAAATCAATCCCGACGGCACCGGCATGCACGTGATCGGGCACAACTTCCGCAACAGCTACGAACAATGCGTGAGCTCGTTCGGCGACGTCTTTCAAAACGACAACGACGACCCGCCAGCCTGCCGGACGACCTGGCTCATGCGCTACGGCAACCTCGGCTTTGCCTCTACAGATGGCAGCCGTTCATGGCGGGCCGACCAACGACCGGGGCAGGATGTCGCCACCGCCGAATGGCGTCAGGAGGACCCTGGTGTTATTCCCGCCGGCGACGTGTACGGGAACGGTGCCCCTTGCGGCATCGTGTTGTATGAAAACGGAGCCCTTGGAAAAGACTACCGTGGCATGTTGCTCAGCTGCGAGTCCGCCAAGCGGGTGGTCTTTGGCTACTTTCCGGTTCCGGATCGCTCCGGGTTCAAACTCGAGCGCTTCGACTTTCTCAAGCCGCGCGATGGCGGGACGTTCGGCACCTGGTTCCGCCCGTCAGATGTGGCGGTCGGTCCTGACGGTGCTATCTACGTCGCGGACTGGTTCGACCCGGGCGTGGGCGGTCACCGGATGGCCGACAAAGCCGGTGCCGGCACGATCTACCGCGTGGCGCCGAAGGGTTTCGTGCCCAAGGTTCCCGAACTCGATTTGACAAGCATCGAAGGGCAGATGGCAGCGCTCGAAAGTCCAGCGCCGAACGTTCGGGTCCTCGGCTACGAAGCCCTGAAAACCTTCAAGGGTCCGACGGCGATGACGACATTGACGAACCGGATGATGAGCCAAGACAACCCATGGGTCGCCGCCCGCTATCCATGGCTGCTCGCCCACGAAATGGACATGCAGATGGCTAAAACCGTGCTCAGTCGAAAAGGCATCAGCACGCAGGAGCGCATCGTGGCGTTCCGTGCGTTGCTGAACGCCGGCAAGCTAGACCGTCTCGAACTCTGCAAAGTCGCGACCGAAATCGGATTCGACATGCAGAAGGTCGACAACCCCGCTGCCCCATTGTGGCGCGAAGTGTTGATTGCGCTGCGGGACGTTCCCGCCAAAGACCGCATGGACGCGTTGATGAGGATCGCCGTGCACTCACACCGGTATGCGTATGATGAAAACAGGGTTGCCGACCGTTGGTTCTTGGAGGCGATTGGCACCGCCGCTGAGGGACTGGAATCCGAGCTCTACGACAAGATCTGCAGCCACTCTTTGACCTATTGGCAGTGGGATCTGGCCTGGCGGCTGCATCCCCCCCAATCGGCGCAGCGTTTCGGAAGCTACGCCATGAGCGCAACCGCCAATTTCGAGAAGCGGAAGAAAGCCATCACCGCCCTTGCGTTCATCCCCACCAAAGAGGCGGCCGAAGCCATGGTGGAGATCGCCAACGACGGACCGGAGGACACCCGCGAACTCGCCACCTGGTGGGGTCACAGCTTGCATGATTACCGCTGGAAGGAGTTCGATCTCGTTTCCAAATACAATGCCGCGCCCAAGCGGGCGCCGACCAAAAAACGGAACACGGTGGTCAAGATGCCCACCGGAAAACCCACGTTCGAAAGCAAAAAGGTCCGCGGCAAAGAGTTGGTCGAGATCGACATCGACGTCACTGACGACACGCGGTTGTTTCTCGCCGTAACGGATGGCGGAGACGGCATCAACAGCGACTGGGCCAACTGGATTGAACCGACCCTAATCGACGCGTCCGGAAAAGAGACCAAGCTCACCAGCCTTCCTTGGAAACGTGCCGGCAGCGGCTGGGGGCACGTCCTATTGAACAAGAATACTGGCGGCGGCGCACTACGAAACGGCGACAAACCCGCCGCATGGGGCATCGGGACACACGCGGAATCCGTGATTCATTACGAGATTGGCGGCAAGGGCTTCACCCGCTTTCGCACCCGCGCAGGGATCGATGGCAATAAAGTGGACTCGCCCGCAGCCTCGGTTGTCTTTCGCGTTTATTCGTTCAAGGCAAAGACTAAGGACGGTGACAGCTTGGATCCAAAAGCCATTCTCGCGCTCAAGGGCGACGCGAGCAAAGGCAAAACTCTCTTCAGTACAAAGGCCGGTTGCATCGCCTGCCATAAGCTCGGGAGCATCGGCTTGGAGATTGGTCCGGACTTGAGTCAAATCGGACAGAAGTTCGGAAAAGAATATTTACTGACATCGTTGCTCGATCCATCGGCGGCCATCACCTTCGGATATGAAACGGTGGAAATCGGAACGAAGGATGGACGGACTCACTCAGGCTTTCTCGTCGCCGATGCAGATCCCATCATCTTACGAGACCTTGTCGGCTCGCAACACAAGATTGCAAAGTCGGATGTCGTGACTCGAAAGTCCCTCAAGCAATCGCTGATGCCAGCAGCCTCCACCCTGAACCTCAACGAACAAGATCTCGCCAACCTGCTCGCCTACTTGGCGACCATGAAGTAAACGTCTTCGGCTGCTTGTGCGCGCCGGAATGAATTCCGCCACGACGAACGCCGAATGAATTCCGCGTTACCTCTCGCGCAGGTCGCGGTAGGTTCGCGCGTCGGGATGTTTCTTCTTCACCACGTCGAGCGCGTTCTGGTTTACGGCGCAGATCGTGATGATGTCCTCACCCGATTTTTCCACGGCGCCGACGTGCGATCGACCGCGTCCGCCGACGCCGATCAGTGCGACGCGAGTTTGCTGTTCGGGGCGGCGCAGCGGGTGATGGCGGGAAAGCCGAGGGTGGAGGCCGCGCCGAGGGACGCAGTGGTTTTGAGGATGACGGCGGGAGGGCAGGGGGGCGGGAGCCTTCATCCCGGCAAGTATATTAGACATTGATGGTGCCAAAAAGGCGTGCTTGCTGGCCATGTCTGCCGGCTTAGAAGCCAGCGGTCCAGACTCCCCCTTGGAAGGGTGAGCTACCTTCTGATCCTCTACACCGCTTCGTCGATATCGACCACGAGGTGTTTCATGATGTAAGCTTTGCGCTCGGGGGAGTTCTTGCCCATGTAGAACTTCATGATGTGCGGCACGGCTTGATGATCGTCGATGCCGACGGGGGTGAGTTTGATGCTGTCCTCGCCGATGAAGCCTTTGAATTCTTTAGGGGAGATTTCGCCGAGTCCTTTGAAGCGGGTGACTTCGAACGACTTGCCGAGTTTTTCCATGGCTTCGTCGCGCGCGGCCTCGGAATAGCAGTAGATGGTTTCCTTTTTATTCCGAACGCGGAACAGCGGCGTCTCTAAAATCTTGAGGTGACCTTCGGCGACCAACGAGGGAAAGAAACTGAGAAAAAAGGTGATCAGCAAATTGCGGATGTGCATGCCGTCGACGTCGGCGTCGGTGGCGAGAACGACGTGGTTGTAGTTCAGGTTGTCGACGGTCTCCTCGATGTTCAAGGCGCGCATCAAGTTGTAGAGTTCGTCGTTTTTGTAGAGCGCGTCGCGCTTGAGTTCGGCGACGTTGAGCGGCTTGCCTTTGATGGTGTACACGGCTTGTGAGGTCGGGTTGCGCGAACTGATCAACGAACCGGCGGCGGACTGGCCCTCGGTGATGAAGAAGGTGGAGTCGAGGCCTTTGCCTTTGATCTCGTCGTAGTGGACCTTGCAATCTTTGAGTTGCGGGATGCGCAGCGAGATGGACTTGTTGCGTTCGCGGGCGAGTTTTTTCACCTGCGAAATCTCTTTGCGCATTTTCTGCGTCTCTTCGATTTTCAACACGGCGCGTTCGGCGGCCTTGGGGTTGCGGTGCAGCAGGTCGAGAATCTGTTGCTTGATCTCGGTGACCAG
>ENA-ORXR01001001-ORXR01001001.1-marine-metagenome-genome-assembly--contig:-NODE-1001-length-32268-cov-7.954366_pt1:0-2500 | contig 32268 bp, 22 predicted proteins | sample MGYA00237866_ERZ511479 | MGnify/ENA metagenome assembly ERZ511479
CCATCATGGGTGACCTTTCTGACCGTATTAACCTACGATCATCGTGTTTCTTAAAAAAATAACGTAACCTTCTTCTTCAAGAACGTCACCCATGTTTTCTATACCAATCCCTTTAAATAATGACGGAAATTTAAGCATGATTATTTTCCTCCAGAAAATGGCTCGTTGGTCTGTGGTGGCGACACACCAACTGCGCTTGAGTTTCCTTCCGCCAATCATAGTTTTATGTCATCCGCTAAAGAACAGTAATTATTTCCTGTAAATGGTATAAGCTGCAGTGACACTTATATAGAGGCTTTTTTGTCTCCAAATCACAAAGAGGGCAATAAAGTCGCACTTGCTTATGGCTGAGCCATTTTTTTCCAACTAGGGCTTGAAATATGCTATGTAGCAGGCATGAAGACGCTTACAGGTGGCATTAAAATTGCTTTATTTAGGGGTATGATGATGAAAAAACTTGGCTTACCATTTTATGTATTTTTTTTAACATTAAATATACTCCCTACCCTTTCAGAGGCTCAGGACACCAAGCAATGGGTAGAGACCATAATTATTAAGTTGGCCCGTGGTAAGGACACAAAGGTTATCCCTCAAGGCATGATTCCTAAGCCACTATTTGAAAGCAAACACCTCCAGCTCAACAACAGTTTAAAGGGGACCTTTGGATTAGGGCGGATATATACCACTAGAGTGCTTGGCACAAGCACATCTCCACCACAAACAGCGTCTTTGTTGGAATATTTTAACAACTCATCAGACTTTGAATATGCGCAACTAGATACAGGCTTTGTGGCCTTAAGTAATCAAGAACCATCTGCGCCAAATGACCCCCAGATCAAAGACCAGTGGGGAATCATGAACTTTGACCTTGACCTTATCTCACAGCTTCTGTCTGGAGAAGGTGTCACCATTGCCCATGTAGATTCAGGCATTGATCTGACCCACCCAGACCTTGGGGCTTTATGGACCAATCAAAAAGAGCTGAACGGTGAAGCTGGGGTTGATGATGACGACAATGGGTACATAGATGATATTTACGGGTATGATTTTAGTCGGTGCAATTATTTTCAGCTTCGCTTAAATGAGGCCGGCAATGTTAGTGGCTTTGGACCTTGTTCGCAAGAGAAATCCCCAGGATTTAGCATAGAAGACTTTAGTGGACATGGAACACAAACCGCAGGGATTATTGGCGCAGAATCTAACAATAACCTTGGCATCGTAGGGATCGCACCAAAGGCCAAGCTCATGGTACTCAAAGCTTTAAACCAGCAAACCAAATCCATAGGAGGAGCAGTGGCAATTGCACGGGCAGTTGTTTATGCAGCTGATCAAGAAGCTGACATCATCAATATGAGTTTTGTGGCACGGGGGAAAAACCCCTTGCTTAATGACGTCTTAGGCTACGCTTCTCAACGCGGGAGCATCCTCATTAGTGCCTCCGGCAGAGGAGTCGGCCCAGGACCACTTGAAGGCCCTACCCAGGATCTTTCACCGGGACAAAATGCTGATGTTATTGTAGTTGGCGGTATTGACAGGGATCACCAGCCACTTATATATAACAAAGCTGGCACCAATCTTTCTGTCATGGCACCAGGTGACGAGATCCTAACACTAAATCATAGCGTAGACAATGGCCCCGGATATCTAATCAATTCAGGAAGCAGCCTTGCTGCTGCTTATGTCAGCGGTGTTGCTGCCTTACTACTTTCTGTTGACCCAACACTTAATGCTCAAAACATCCGTAATGTCCTTGAGACCACTGCAACCGACTTTGGCCAGCCGGGATTTGATACAACTTATGGGTATGGTGTTATTAATCCTAGAGAAGCCATCTGTATGATTAGCACTACGCTATGCAATGAGATTGAGCGATTAGATTTTAATTTGCCCCCGACAATCTTAGATCTTAAAAAGACTAGATTTCTTACAAACGAAGATGTTAGCATTCCTTTTTCAACCTACGATGAGCAACAAGCAGAGAGCCTCATCACCCTGAAACTCAATCAACTTCCTGAAGGGATGAACTTTGACCCTATTTCAAAAGCCTTAAGCTGGGAAGCTAACTCAGTATTGCCTGGAAGGTACACTTTTACACTGATTGCAGATGATGGACGAGAAAGTTTTGAAAAGGATTTTGTTATTGTTATAGCGCAACCTTTGAGAACTGTTCAGTCTGGATTCTTATCAGGCTCAACACCTGGAGGATGCCAATCAAGTCAAAGCCCTTTTCAAATCATACTCTTGCTCCTACCCGCTTTGTACTTTATACAAAAAAAGCGCTACTGCTAGAACCTGTTAACAATTAAAATATCTGCCCCTAGAGAGCACCTCATAACGGAACGACTTTCTCTGCGGCGTTGTTTTTTACAAAAAGATTCAGGCCATCACGTTTAAGGGTTTTTTGCACTTTGTTTGGCAAAGCTTTATAGCTTACTTGGTCTAGACGAACCCGTTGCGCCTTACACTTCGAATTGACAACAGACCCTCGTAAGCGATAAAA
>ENA-ORXR01001001-ORXR01001001.1-marine-metagenome-genome-assembly--contig:-NODE-1001-length-32268-cov-7.954366_pt1:5000-32268 | contig 32268 bp, 22 predicted proteins | sample MGYA00237866_ERZ511479 | MGnify/ENA metagenome assembly ERZ511479
CAGGCGTCAGACCCTATACGTCGTCTTACGACTTTGCAGAGTCCTGTGTTTTTGATAAACAGTCGTTTCCCACCATTCACTGCGACCTTCCTTAGCTCATTGCGTAAAGCAAATCACCAAAAAAGGCACACCTTCTCCCGAAGTTACGGTGCTATTTTGCCTAGTTCCTTATCCATACTTCTCTCAACGCCTTGGAATACTCATCCCACCTACCTGTGTCGGTTTGCGGTACGGGTTACATAAAAAGCTCGTTTAGAGGTTTTTCTTGGAAGCTTGGAATCACTCACTTTGCTGGGATAAATCCCATCGTACTCGTGTCTCAGTTATGTGCTTTACGGATTTTCCTGTAAAGCAACCTACACACTTGAACCGTCATATCCATCAGACGGCTGAGCTATCCTTCTCCACGCCCCATCACTGGTAACGCTTATTACGTAAGTACAGAAATATTAATCTGTTTTCCATCGACTACGCCTTTCGGCCTCGCCTTAGGTCCCGACTAACCCTGGGAGGATTAGCTTTGCCCAGGAAACCTTAGGTTTACGGCGGAGGGGTTTCTCACCCCTCTTCTCGCTACTTAAGCCAGCATGCTCTCTTGTAGAATCTCCAGCAGTTCTTTCGATCTACCTTCAGCGACGACTACAATGCTCCTCTACCGCTCAATAAAATTGAACCCGTGTCTTCGGTGTATGGTTTAGCCCCGTTACATTTTTGGCGCAGGGTCACTCGACCAGTGAGCTATTACGCTTTCTTTAAAGGATGGCTGCTTCTAAGCCAACCTCCTGGCTGTCTGTGCATTCCCACATCCTTCTCCACTTAACCATAACTTGGGGACCTTAGACGACGGTCTGGGCTGTTTCCCTTTCGACTACGAATTTTATCACCCGCAGTCTGACTCCCTACATTAATCTCAACGGTATTCAGAGTTTCATTAGGTTTGGTACACTGGTAGGTGCCCTAGCCCATTGAGTGCTTTACCCCCGTTGGATAAAGTAGAGGCTATACCTCAATATATTTCGAGGAGAACCAGCTATTTCCAGTTTTGATTAGCCTTTCACTCCGACCCACAGCTCATCCCTGTATTTTTCAACATACGTGGGTTCGGTCCTCCACTAAGTATTACCTTAGCTTCAACCTGGCCATGGGTAGATCAACTGGTTTCGGGTCTAATACATGCAACTAATTTCGCCCTGTTCGGACTCGCTTTCGCTGCGGCTCCACTTTATAGGTTTAACCTTGCTACATACATTAACTCGCTGGCCCATTATGCAAAAGGTACGCGGTCAGACATTTTCGTGCAGAGCACGAACATAGTCCTCCCACTGTTTGCAAGCATACAGTTTCAGGTACTATTTCACTCCCCTTGTCGGGGTACTTTTCACCTTTCCCTCACGGTACTAGTTCACTATCGGTCAGATGAGAATATTTAGCCTTAGAAGATGGTCCTCCTAGATTCAAACAGGATTTCTCGTGTCCCGTCCTACTTGGGAAACTTTCAAGAGTCTTTATGATTTCGAGTACGGGGCTATCACCGTCTGTGGCTGATCTTTCCAGATCATTCCTCTATCATAAAGTTTTGTAACTCTTTGAGGGTTCTGCAAAACCCTCAGAAAGCTCCCGCAACACCACACGATCGACACTTGCAGGTCATATAATCAATGTGGTTTGGGCTACTCCCATTTCGCTCGCCGCTACTTTGGGAATCTCGGTTGATGTCTTTTCCTTCAGGTACTTAGATGTTTCAGTTCCCTGAGTTCGCTCTTCAAACCTATGAATTCAGTTTGAAGTTTCTGAGGTACTAAACTCAGAATGGTTTCCCTATTCGGATATCGCCGGGTCAAAGCTTGCTTACAACTCACCGGCGCTTTTCGCAGTTAGCCACGTCCTTCATCGCTTTCATCTGCCTAGGCATTCACTGTATGCTCTTAGTAGCTTAGTCATTAAATTGGATGGAATATCCAAGATCTTATTGACAAGACATTTTTAATTAGGAAATTAAAAAATTTATTTTTTCTGACAAGTCGCCTGACTTGTCAGAGAAGAAAAATATGCAATTATCAAAGAGCAATCCATGCCTGATCACAGACATGAAAAAACTTTATTTTGTTTATCTAGAAACTTAAAGCCTTAGCTGAGTAAGGCGCGTACCACTTAACCCAAGTTAGGATCAAAAACCTCACCACTATCATTTAAGTATGGTGGAGGTGAACGGGATCGAACCGATGACCTCCTGCGTGCAAGGCAGGCGCTCTCCCAGCTGAGCTACACCCCCGACTAAGTGGTGGGCCTGGGCAGACTTGAACTGCCGACCTCACGCTTATCAGGCGTGCACTCTAACCAGCTGAGCTACAGGCCCAATAGCGGTTTCAAACAAACAAAATTTCAAAGATCAAGAAGTGACTTATCACTTCATAACCAAGGGGTTTAAATCCCTCAAAACTAAATAGTTAGAATCTCGATAAACTTACAATGTCAAAAACACTGTTTGGCCCACTGACCTCAGTTGACTTGCATTACAAAGGCTTAAAAAGCCTTTCAGCAAATCACTGTACTCCTTAGAAAGGAGGTGATCCAGCCGCAGGTTCCCCTACGGCTACCTTGTTACGACTTCACCCCAATTATCGGCCAGACCTTTGGCGTTAGAAGACCTAACGACTTCTGGTCCAACAGACTTTCGTGGTGTGACGGGCGGTGTGTACAAGGCCCGGGAACGTATTCACCGCAGCTTGCTGATCTGCGATTACTAGCGATTCCACCTTCATGGAGGCGAGTTGCAGCCTCCAATCCGAACTGAGGCCGGCTTTTTGAGGTTGGCTCCCCATTGCTGGTTCGCATCTCTTTGTACCGACCATTGTAGTACGTGTGTAGCCCTGGGCATCAAGGGCCATGAGGACTTGACGTCATCCCCACCTTCCTTCGGTTTTGCGCCGACAGTCCCTCCAGAGTTCCCAACTTAATGATGGCAACAGGAGGCAGGGGTTGCGCTCGTTGCGGGACTTAACCCAACATCTCACGACACGAGCTGACGACAGCCATGCAGCACCTGCTTAGCAGTCCCAAAAGGGAAGAAATTCATCTCTGAAAATCGTCCACTAAGTTTCTAGCCCAGGTAAGGTTCTTCGTGTTGCGTCGAATTAAACCACATACTCCACCGCTTGTGCGGGCCCCCGTCAATTCCTTTGAGTTTTAATCTTGCGACCGTACTCCCCAGGCGGTCAACTTAATGCGTTAGCTGCGTCGCCGAAAGGGTCAATGCTCCCGACAACTAGTTGACATCGTTTACGGCGTGGACTACCAGGGTATCTAATCCTGTTTGCTACCCACGCTTTCGTACCTCAGCGTCAGTATCGAGCCAGTAAGCCGCCTTCGCCTCTGGTGTTCCTCCAAGTATCTGCGAATTTCACCTCTACACTTAGAATTCCACTTACCTCTCTCGATCTCTAGTTATGTAGTTTCCAGCGCAATTCCTCGGTTGAGCCGAGGGCTTTCACACCAGACACACATAACCACCTACGTACTCTTTACGCCCAGTAATTCCGAACAACGCTCGCACCCCTCGTATTACCGCGGCTGCTGGCACGAAGTTAGCCGGTGCTTCCTTTGGAGGTACCGTCAAGGACTTGGATATTAACCAAGCTTTTTCGTCCCTCCTGACAGAGCTTTACGATCCGAAAACCTTCATCACTCACGCGGCATTGCTGGATCAGGCTTTCGCCCATTGTCCAATATTCCCCACTGCTGCCTCCCGTAGGAGTCTGGACCGTGTCTCAGTTCCAGTGTTGCTGATCATCCTCTCAGACCAGCTAACCATCTTAGCCTTGGTAGGCCATTACCCCACCAACAAGCTAATGGTGCGCGGACTCATCCATGAGTGACAGCTTTCAAGAAGAGGCCATCTTTTACCACTGCATCCTAAGATACTGTGGTCTTATGAAGTATTAGCATTCCTTTCGAAATGTTGTCCTTCGCTCAAGGGCAGATTATCCACGTGTTACTAACCCGTGCGCCACTCTACTCGCTTCCGAAGAAGCTTTCTCGTTCGACTTGCATGTGTTAGGCATGCCGCCAGCGTTCGTTCTGAGCCAGGATCAAACTCTCCAGTTTGATTCCTGTTTGTTGTGTACTATGTACATTTTTTGTTTATTTAGGTTTCGTCGTATGAAATGTGCAAAACAAGTTAAGCAACATTCCCACGCACGAAACGCGAATTGAATGAGGACCAAATTAAAAATTTATGTCTTCAATTCCAACTATTTAGTTTTCAAAGATCAAACCCATCTCTGGGGAAAAGCTTGTAATCTCAACTTTTTTTTGCACTTTTTCGTTTGAAAGAAGATTCTTTCCCCGAAAAAGTTTTCTATGACTATGTGTTTTATATACACCTGTCAACACTTTTTATGGATTAACTTACATAAATCCCCTTTTTTTTATTTTTTTTATCGAGCTCGCGCAGAAACAAATGCATCACCTGCCTCAGACAAGTCAGGGATATTGAGCTGACCCTCACTAGAAGCCACTATGGTCGCCACAGCTGCATCTCCGGTTACATTGGTGACTGTTCTACCCATATCAAGAATACGGTCTACGCCTAAAATCAAAGCAATCCCTTCTGATGGCACACCGATAGATTCCAGAATAAGAATAGACATAACGATACTTCCCCCTGGAACACCAGCTGTACCCACTGATGAGAGTACCAGCGCAAGTATAATCGAGAGCTGAGCGCCTATTGAAAGGTCAAAGCCTAGGGTCTGGGCAATAAATACAATGGCGATGGACTGATACAAGGCTGTACCATCCATATTCACTGTACTCCCAAGGGGTAGCACAAAGGATGATACTTCTTCAGAAACGCCCAATTTTTCTTCACAGCGCTCCATGGTGAGCGGCAGGGTTGCTGAACTGCTAGAAGATGAAAAGGCCAAGAGTTGCACCGGGGCTATGCCTTGGAAAAACGTTTTGAGATCCATTTTTGAAAAAACCTTGAGCATCAGAGGGATCACACCAAAGGTGTGTATGGCCAGTCCTAAGACAACCAAAAACATGTATATGCCAAGAGAGCTGATCAAGCTCAGTATCCCCCCAGGGTCACTTCCAGCGACTTTGGTAATGGTTGAGGCGATCAATGCAAACACCCCATAAGGCGCAATCTGCATGATCATATCAACCACACGAATCATGATATCAAACACACTTTGGGAAAATGCCAATACGGGTTGGGCTTTCTCAGGTTTAATCTGCAGAATTCCGATACCCAAAAGAATTGAGAAAAATACAATCTTGAGCATTTCTTTGTTACTCGCAGCTGCTCCCAAAATATTGCTGGGCACCATGTCTACAAGGGATTGAAGGGGTCCACGGTTGGTACTTTGCTGCGCGAGGTTGGTTTTGGACATGGCGGTTGATTCATAGGTGGTCAAAATTTCTTGTTTGACGGACTCAGGAATGAACCGGCCCGGCTTTACAACATTGACCAATGTCAGGCCAATGGTAATGGCAACCACAGTGGTACACATGTAGATCAGAATTGTCTTTCCCCCGATACGAGAGAGTTTGCGGACATCCGACAGCGATGCCACACCAATGATCAAGGATGAAATGACCAGCGGCATCGCAATGAGTTTCAAAAGATTTACAAAAATCTTCCCCCAGGGCGCGATCCATTTGTCTGAAAATTCAGCCAGCCCGTTGATTGAAAAAATAATTCCAAAAAGAAATCCCAAGACCATCCCAATAAGAATTTGCATATGTAGTTTTTTGTACCAAGGCATTACGCCCTCCTTTTATGTTTCATAAATGTATTTGTTTTTTGCCTGAGAAACTTGGCACAAACCAGGTCAAACTTCAAGGACCAAGCAGAGACCCTTTGAAATTAAAATTTCAAGGCCAGGCGTCTTAGCCGCGTGCTATCTGAAATAAAATCTGTCCTGCCAAAAAAAGAAAAAACAACCCCATCAGGGCGTCCATTTTACGCTGGTGACGTTGATAAAACGCACTAAAGCCTGGACGTGTCCAACACAGGGCTACCAGAGAAAACCAACCTATGGTGATGAGAACAAATACGCCAAACAAGACGTACATCATGTATGCCGGATGCTTTTGCAGATACGACGTAAAGAGACTGATAGAAAGCAAGCCCACCTTGGGGTTAAGCACGTTGACCAAGAACCCCTGCAGCCATGGATGACCTTGCAAAAGACTTTGAGATTTTTGACCTTGGTCTGGTTTGCCTGTGTGGGCGCCTTGTATGAGCAAGCCTTTTAAAATAGTTATCCCGACGTACAACAAAAACAATGCGCCCAAGATTTGCACCGCAACCAACACGGGCCCCATGCCTTTAATCACAGAACCTAAAAACAAGGCCGTATATGCAAAGTGCACCATAAGCCCCACGCCCACACCACACGCTGTCCACAAGCCTGCGCGGGCACCTCTTTGGAATGCATTTTTGGTCACGATGGCAAAGTCTAGCCCGGGTGACATCAGAGCCAAGAACCAGAATGTTATAAGCGAGAGTGTTGTCATGTGTTTTTCAGAACCTGTTAGGCGTCTAAAAACACCGTAACAAAGACCACGGCATTGAGCTCGACATTTTGTTTGCTTTTTCAAAACGCTCTTGGCAGTGTACCCAAGATGCGGCGATACCTGACATACTTGTTATTCTTCTTATGTAGCGCAGCATCTGCGCGCGGATCAGAACTCAATCAGGCCTTCGATCTGCTCCACCAACACAAGAACCGACAGGCCGTCACCATTGCCCTCAGGCTCATTGATACACTTAAGCTCAACACCATTGAGACCATTGTAAAAGCCTATGTGATCCTGGGGGTTGGGCATTGCCACTTGGGCGAAGAAGCGCATGCGTTGGATCACTTCGATACCTTAAAAAAATTTGATCCGCTTGCTACCCTTGATAGCGTGCAGGTTTCTAACAGGTGTCTTGCCATTTTTGAAACCATGAGCATCCCTAAAAAAATCTCATTTGACCCCTCCCCCTATATCAAGGCCGAGATGGTTTCACCCGACAGCCCAACACGCCGCCTAGGCCTTGATGGGGCCTCATCAAGATACATCCCGTTTGGCGTGGGACAATTTAAAAACAATCAAAGAAAAAAAGGCGTGGCCTTTATCCTAGCCCAATCCCTGCTGTATGCGGGTGGGCTGACGATGTTGGGTATCAATGTAGCGCAGGAACATAAAATCATAAAAGACTCTGGCCACGCCATGCTTGGCGCAGGCGGGTTTGTCTCACTGTGGGGCATTGTAGATGCGGTGCATGTTTACAAAAACCCAAACGATTTTTGAACCTTAGTCCCTCGCCTCGCGGCCCAGCCCCTAAGGTCAGCGCCCTATTGCAAGATTATTTATTCCGGTGCCAAGCAATGGTCGACTTGAGCGCGTCTACAAAAGATGTTTCGGGCTTCCATCCAAGGCTAGAGGCTATCTTGTCGATCGAGGCGTAGGAGTCCTGAATATCACCTTGGCGGGGGGGCTTGAATTCAATATTCGGAGCCTGTCCAATGAGCTCATATAGCTTGTCTGCAAGGGCTTTGATCGTGATCTTAGAGCCCGAGGCCACTTGGTAAACTTGCCCCTGCGCTTTGTCGGCATCTGCATTGGCAGCAGCCATCAAGGCGTTGACCACATCTTGAACATATACAAAGTCACGTGTCTGAGAACCATCACCGTAGATGCTGATGGGCTCGTTGCGCAAAATTCTATGAATAAAAATTGGGATAACAGCCGCATAAGCCGAGCCGACATCTTGGCCTGGTCCAAAAACATTGAAAAAGCGCAGGCTCGCAGTCTCCAAACCATAGCTTTCTGACATCATTTGGGCATAAACCTCCTGCATGTATTTGGTCGCTGCGTAGGGCGAAAGAAAAGATACAGCGTTGGCTTCGGTAATAGGCAACTGTGTTGCCACTCCATAAGCTGCAGACGAGCCCACGTTCACAACGCGTTTAACTTTGTTTTGATAGCTGGCCTGTAAAACATTCATGGTTCCTGTGACATTGACAGCGTGGTAACCGGAGAGATCCTCCATAGACTCTGGGACAGAAATTTTGGCAGCCAAGTGAAAGACCTGGTCAACGGATTGGGTCTGCTCAGAACATGTGTCCAGATGACACACATCACCGTTGACAACCGACAGCTCTGGTTTGTGCATCACATCTTCCAGGTTGTGCATCGAGCCGGTAGAGAAGTTATCCAAAACCCTCACCCGAGCCCCATCATCTAAAAGCTGCTTGACCAACCGAGATCCAATAAACCCCGCGCCACCTGTAACCAGACATGTTTTCATATTACTTCACCACTTTGTTTTTTACCTGGCACCAAACCCTGTCAGGACAACCTTAACCGTCCGTGCCAGAATATATAAGTCCTTCATGTATGACTTTTGCTCAATGTACTGACTGTCCAACTCAAATTTATCGGTATTAGCATCGATCGATGCAACATACCCATGTTCAATCTGAGCCAGCCCTGTAATACCTGGCCGCACACTTAAGCGCGCATCAAAATTTGGAATTTTTTCCAAAATTTTCCCATGAAACTCAGGCCGTTCTGGCCTCGGCCCCACTAAATTCATATCGCCTTTTAAAACATTCCATAACTGAGGCAATTCATCAATCCGGGTCCGACGAAGGAATTTGCCATATTTAGTAATACGGGGATCCTTAGCTTCTGCCCAGACAGGTTGACCAGTCTGTTCAGCATCAACAACCATTGTTCTAAACTTATAAATATAAAATTTTTTTGCCCCAAGCCCCAATCTAAGCTGTTTATAAAAAACGTTTCCGCCTCCAAAAAAATTAATGGTTATATACGCAAAAAGAAAAAAGGGAACCGAGATTACTGCCACTAGAATCACCAACAAAATATTAAAAACTCTATACAACTTGGATAATTCAATGGAAGCGGCTTGGATCGGACCAAACGAACCTGCCTCCCTTGAATCACCAAAGTTAAAAAAGTATAATTTGTTTTTTAATTTAACAACACGCATTGGCTAAGCAAGAAAGCAAGCATCGTGCCAGCAGTGCACAGAATTTACTCCTGTAAACCACTGTAACTAAACAGTTTTTTAAAACCCTCGCATTACCGTCACAAAAGATCAGTTTTTTGAAAAATAAATTCTGTAACTCCAAAGCAAAAAAACCGAAATAATAGGTTTTCGTAAATTTATTTTATTTTTATATATACATTTATCTTTGCAATTTTAGAATTAAACCATAAAAATGCCTAATGGTTGGTAGGGCAATATATCTAATTAAAGACATTTTTTTTTCAGACTTAAAGAGAGTTTATAATAACTATAGACAAATTAATGCTACCACCATTATTGGAAAGGCTAGGTTAATAGGTACTCGCATTAATAAATACTGTTCCTTTGCAGATTACTCGTTTGTTGTAAATTCAGAGATTGGCTCCTATTCCTCAGTTGGTCGTAGCACAACGATCATTCATACCAAGGTGGGTAAGTTCTGCTCTATTTCATGGAATGTAAGCATTGGGGCCACGAGGCATTATCTAGATAGGCTCTCAACACACTCCTTCTATTACCTAAAAAGATTTAAAATGGTCAAAGAAGATACTAAAATTGTGGAAAAAACAAATATAGGAAATGATGTCTGGATTGGTGCAAACGCAATTGTTATGCCAAATTTGACTATCGGCAATGGAGCAGTTATCGGAGCAGGCTCAGTTGTTACAAAGAATGTCCCAAGCTATGCGGTTGTAGCAGGTGTTCCAGCAAAAATACTCCGCTACAGATTTGAGACTGAAAAAATTAGAAAGATAGAAGCTCTAAACTGGTGGGACTGGGATCGAACAAAACTAAATGCAAATATTAACCTATTTAATAAACCTTTTTAACAGATAAGTGGAGGAGTGAAATCTTCATTCTTATATATTATTGCTGAGGTTCTCGTAAGGGGCATTCCCTTCTTAACCCTTCCTTTTTTTACGGCCCATTTAAATAAATCGGAATTTGGCATTCTGTCTCTATACATATCTCTACTACCCCTTCTAAGTATTATTTTTGATCTCAGTCAACGAGCGTCAATAAGAAAATTTATTTATGACTATCCAATGCAAATTGATAGCTTTGTTTTATCAATTTTAATTTCAATTTTTTCAATATTTATTTTTATCGCTGCTATATTTAATTTTTTTGATATTTATTTTTTGAAAGAAAGTAAACAGGCGTTCATTCTTATCAACATATTTTTGTACACAGTGATAGAACAGCATTTAACTAAGCTTCAGATATCAAAATTTGTTAACACATATAATATTTTTTATTTATTTAGAAATGGGCTGCCCTACTTACTTGCAGTAGCCATTCTATTTTACTCAACTAAAGCATCTCACAATGTACTAATCAATGCACAAGCGCTTATTTTTTCAATACTAGCCGCTTTCATCATATTAATTTACTTTAATAAAAAAACATTAACTAAAACCATAAAGCATTTTAAAAAGTACCAGTCTTACGCTTTTTCAATTGCACTACCCATCCTCCCAGCAGTTGCTTCTGCATATATTTTATCAGTTTCAGATAGATACATGATTGAATATTTTCATGGATATGAGAGAGTTGCTGAATATTCGATTGCATATACCATTGCAATGATTGTTCAGCTCCTCACTCTCACGGTGGGGAAAGCATGGCAGCCATTTATTTTTGAAAATCTAAAACGCAAGGCATTTAAAATAATCATTAAGTATTCATTTTTTTACATTGGGTTCATTGGCCTTTCATGCATCACTGTTTATATTTTTTCGAAACCAATTTTTAACTACATCGCCGACGAATCATATATTTCTGCACTGTCATGCATACCGCCATTGCTCGGAGGGATGTTCTTTTTCTCTTTATATTCATTATTAAGCAATATTGTCTTTTTTTATAAAAAATTAATTCTCTTCGTATTACCTGCAACGTTAGCAGCAACTTTAAACATATTTCTAAATTTAATTTTTTTACCTACACATGGATACCAAATAGCCGCTTGGACTACTTTCATATCTTATTTCGTTGAATTTTTAATTATACTGGCTGTTTTGTTTTATATAAAAAGGGAAGGCCTTTATGCATTAGATAAAAAAGCTAACTAGCTTCCTACGGAAGCTGCTCTACAAACCTTGTCATTGTTTTTTTATAGACATTAATTTCTTGATATGGTCGCGAAAATAAATTTTGAGCATTATTTATATGAAATTTAATATCATTATTTATATTTTCATTCACAAAAAACTTTCCGTACCTTAACCCAAATTTGTTTAAAACTTTTAAAAAAGTATAATTATTATACTTTCTATACGCATCAATACCAACCCCACCAAGAACCTTATAAAGAGCTTTTCCACGACCATCTTCATTAATTAATATCGATGGCTTACCTATACTTGTTGCATAAATGTGGGCATGTACACGGTAACCTATATGAAAGTCTACAGAATCATAAAATGCGCGCAACTTATCTGCACTCCCAGAAATATCAATCCATTCAATTTTTTTATCAGTCAACCAACTTGAAAATTTGTAATATAGTTTATATAGATTTTTAGATGCGCCATGAGACTTAAAATATTGTTCTGAAGGGGAGTGGTGAAAAACAACAGCAATTGATGAACCTATGAACTGATCCTTCATCTCCAAAACAAGCTGTTGCATCTGTGTATACATTTTGAAGGAGTCTTTCATACCAACCCCAAGAGATATACCAATTTTTTTAATTTTTTCTTTCTGAAAACAATCCATTTTTAGCTCAGATTGAAAATTCCTATACAAAGCAGGACATCCGGTCATAATAAAATTAACATACCCCATCTGCATTAATGCATTCTGAGTATGAAAGTCCCTGACACTAGATAAAAATCCACTTTCATTTACTTTCTGAAGTAGCTTCTTTGACAAATCATTTAACCGGTACCTGTAAGTATTATGCCACTCACCCTCAGGACTATACCAGCCGACACCCACCATTATGATTGGAACCCTTATCTTATCCAATATGTCCTCAAATGCGTATACATTAGGAACCATTTTTCTTTGGACTGCTGGCCCTCCGACAAGGAGCATCGCCTGTGAAGCATTTATTTGACCAAGCTGCTCGCCCGAAACCCTCTTCCATCCATCATGATGTACAAGGCATCGGTCAGCGCGTAATTCTTTAAACATATTGATAGCTGAGTGTTTAATCAGGTGATCACCAGCGTTATTTTTTGCGCCTGATACCATAAAATATGATTTTCTTGACATGCTACCTAACTTTCTGAACGACTTAACAACTTATTGCAATCATTTAGCACATTAAATTCTTAGTTTATTTTGATTATCTGAGATAAATATTTTTGAAAGCATGACAATTGAAGCAATTAAAAGAGATGACCTTGACTGATAAAAGGGATAAAATGTCAATGAACCAATAAAAATCACTGGAAAAAAATATACTTTCATCAAAGTTTTGTCAAAATAAAGAACACATGTCTGATACAAAAGGAAAAAACCTATTACTCCATATCTGAATAGGAGTAATATGTACTGTGAATCAAAGGTCTTCCACAATACTTTGTTGGAAAATCCGATCGAGAAGAATTCGATAGGCCGCTCCAAAAAAAGATCAAAAGCTAATTGGTAAATTGTAACCCTATAAGCAAAAGTATGATGGTTTTCTAAATTTTCAATGAATCCAAGCAAATAAGTCCATATCCCTAAATAACCACCTGAAATTAAACATACAAAAACAAATAAAGCTATTGTTCCAAACACAGGCGACTCAGTTTTTTTATTATAAGAGGCTGATAAAAAAATCACAAGCAGCATCAACGCAATCAATATACTTGCCTTGTTAGTATGTAAAAAAACAAGAAGTAAAGCCAGAAAAATAAATGTGGTTTCTTTTTTTATTAAAAAATATGAAAGAATAAAGAGCGCTAATGGTCCAGCAACTGAGGGGCTTCCTAAAAAACCATATGGCCTAGAGTGCAACTGCCTAAAGTGATGCTCAGACCCCCATAACTTAAACAATTGAAAATCTGGAATAACTAATTGAGCAAAACATGCTAAAACTGACAAAAGAAGATACCATTTTATTAATTTTTCAATTTTTAACACAAGATTTCGGGATGTTACTTGGCGTAACAACAAAAAAGGAAATACCCATTTTATAACTTTAAAGAGATCTAAGAAATTTATATAGCTCGCGCCTTGAGCAAAGAGCTGAATAGCCGACTGCAGGCCCAAAAACACCAACAAAAATACCTCATACTTATAAATTGAAATGTTTTTTTTGGATATTACTACCCATGCCAAAAAAAGAAGAATAGATGTTAAAAAAAAAAAGTCGCCAATAAATATACGCTTACCTAAAACTACATTTTCAGGTTCAAAACAGTAAAAAATTAATGATAACAAAAAAGTTATATGTATAATTTTCATTTTTCAGATTCAAAAGCATTATTTAAAAAGCGAATCAAAAAAAACAATGCGATCATACAGACGAAAGACACCATAAAAACATACAGAGATAACTTTAACTTAGATACATCAGCCTTGCTCTCTTGATAGTCCAACGTAGAGACATCAACATGTATTTCAGGAGAAAAGTTATTATTAAAAATCAAGAGTTCATTGTAATAATCCAAAATTTCTTTTTGAAAAGAATTTTTAAACTTTATTGCATCCAGCTCCTTAAAAAATATATTTTTTTCAGAATCATTTAAATTATTTCTTTTGAAAGACTTTACTATATCTTGATTCATCTGAAATACTAAGTCTTCAAGTCGCAGATTGTTTTTGTCCTTTGTTTTTTTTTCCCAATAATTAATTTGATCTACGACTGACTGATACAAAACATGAGCAATTAATTTCATAGATATTTTTTTCTTAGCAATAAAATTAATCTTTAATCTATGATTCTTAGTGTACTCAACAATCAAAGGACTACCGCTCATTTTTTTATTCATGGATGGAGATAAATATGACTCAAAATAAACTTCAAATGCTTTGGCAACTTGTTTATTGCTTATTTCAATCCCAGGGGCGCTGAACCCAAGCAAGTCAATAATGTCTAGTTTCAAAGACTTTGATATCGAATAGTTATTTAAGTTCACTTCAATAAATTTGAAAAGATCTACTTCCTTATCCCTAAACAACAGTAAAGAGAAAAAATAGCTTTCATATTTCTTGAACTCAAGAACACTTGGCCTGTCATATCTGACTGCCAAAGAAAACTCGGACTTGTAAGTAAACTTGTAAAAAAAAACACCACACACCAATAGGCTGAATACTAATGAAATCAGAACCAAGGGCAGTGTTTTCTTTTTTAAATCAATGATTTTAGATTTTAATTTTGTCATAAATGAGTCAATTCAAGCGTGCTTTTAAGCTATCTTTGTTCACAAATTAACTTGAAATAATCTGCAAGCAACTTTTAAGTTCGTCGTATAACATCACTTGTGTTTGGAAGCAAAATCTATCATTTTATAAAAAATTCTCAACAAAATCCTTGCGCTGAAAATAAATACAGCTATATCTCTCATCTAACTACCGTGGATTGCCATTGAAAAAATTGTTTGAACACTCAACAGGAAGGTCTCCTCAATGTTCTGTTTTAATGAGTATATATTCAAAAAACACAACTGAGGAAGTCCTCACTTCCTTTAGGTCAATAGAGTCTCAATCCCAAGCAAATCTGGAAGTTGTTATTATCATTGACGGACCAGTAGAAAAAGAATTACTTGACCGAACAATCAACAGCGCAAAACATATACACAAAAAATTTATTAATTTCACTGTTTTACAACTTAATGTTAACCGTGGTCTAGGTGCTGCCTTGAATGTTGGCATCGCTCTTATTCGATCTCCGTACATAATTAGATTTGACTGTGATGATATTTCCATTGAGGATAGAGGAAAGATTCAGTTCGACATTCTAACCGAAGATATGAACATCGGCGTCACCTCATCTTACGTTACTGAACATTCTAATCTTCTAGAAAAGCACTTGAGAGTAAAGACATGTGCATTGCATACAGAACAGGCAAAAAAAATATCCCACATATACTCTCCTGTAAACCATCCAAGCTCTGCTATTAGGCTTGATGCACTAAAAGAATCTGGTGGCTATAATGAACATATTAAGTTCCACGAAGACTACATTCTTTGGCTTAGTATGTTAGCAAATGGATGGAAGGTTCATGGAACAAAAGAGATTCTTGTTAAAATGAAAGTTGACAGCAATCTATACAGAAGAAGAGGAGGTTTTGAATATGCATGCCTTGCTATAAAGGCCCGTTTAATGCTTTATAAAATCAACGTATTTACTTTAAAACAAGCCTTATTAGGGGTTTTTATATCTGGACTTTATAGGCTCTTACCCACCTTCTTACGAAAACAAATACTTTTCATTTTTATGAGGAAAAATGGCTAATTTTAATGGTAAAGTTGTTGTTTTTGGGCCAACAAGTTTTCTTGCTAAAGCATTCATTAAAGACTTAACTAATAGGAAGGTTCGCTTTGAAACGATAGAACGTTCGAGTAATTTAGATGAGTATTTTTTGAATCCTAATGAGAAAAACATTCTAGTCAATTTTGTGTATGATAGAAAAAATTTAGCTTTTAATCTCAAACATTCAAGAAAACTTATATCTATTGCAAATAAATTTAAAGCTCTAGGAATTATACAAATCAGCACAGCTGCGGTTTATGATCACACTCAATCTGGAAACATAAATAGCAGTTCAAGATATAGTAATATTGGCGATCCCTATATTCAGAATAAAATAGCAATTGAAAATATTTTTAACAAATACTCTAGAATCCCTACAATTTTATTACAGCCCTCTATTATTTTTGGAGCGGGGGGACAGTGGGATAGTCTTCTTAAATTTATTTCTAATAGTCATAGTGAACTATACCTGCCTTATGAAGGGCAAAGTCAGTGCAACTATTCATATGATACAGAAATATCAACAACACTTTTGGGACTAATTATTTTCTTAAATTCAAATAATGGCACTATGATTTTTAAAAAAACCCTTTGTTCTCATCACTCAGAGTCATGGTCTAAAGTGTTCAAATTAACCTTTGATTACAAAGGGAAGATTAAAGCATGTAATATGAACATATTCCACGAATCTGATATTAAAAACTTTGTTTCAGAAATTATTTTTAACAACTCTATACTTTCAAAACTATCTACGTTAGTGCCACGTAAAAAAAGGTTAATTCAAATTCCAGATCCAGTTTTTTTTCCAAGCTTTAAAGCAAGGATTGCTATGTCTACACAATTTACTATTCCTAAGATTAAGCCTTATTGTGTTATATAATACAAATCAGATTAGTAAGATTTCAAAACACTACAACTATTGTGTTGTGGGGTCTGGAATTGGTGGCACTGTACTTGCTGATGTACTTAAAAATAGCAATGTTGCAGTTATCGAAGCCGGAAACTTTAAACACAATAAACAATCTGCAGATCGATATATTAGTACTGGGAGACCTTTTAGACTAACTACGACCACATCTATTTCCGTTGGCGGTACATCTAACCTATGGCATGGAGTACTCAGCAACCTTGATAATATTGATTTTCAAAAAAGAAGTTGGATTCCAAACAGTGGCTGGCCAATATCTCTAGAAACCTTAAGGCCTTTTTATAAAAGATCACTCCAGTTTTTTGGCATAAACAAACCAGAGTATCTATATAATGAATATTTAAACGATGTTCTTGAATTAGAACTTAAAAGGATAAAGCATGACCCAGAAATCATTAAGAATAAGCTTTTTTTACAAAACAAACAGCTTATCAGTCTAAAGAACCATCTTAAAAAAATCGGATCAAACAAAAAGTTATCCTTAGACTTATATTATAACTTTGATGTTAAAGAGGTTAATCTTAAAGGCGAGAAGGTGAAGTCTATTATTGGATTCAATACGGCTGGAAAAAAAATATCTCTTAGCGCTGATGTTTTTATTTTATGTTGTGGCGCATTGGAAACCCCTCGAATCCTTTTTAATTCCAAATCATTATATCAGAATAATGATTTTAATAATCATGACATTTTAGGTCGATTTTTAATGGATCATCCTATGGGGAATTTATACCAAGTAAAATTCCCTACTCCCCTAAGCGCGCCTATTTATTCAGACTTTGAGTATAAAAAAAATCAAAAAATTAAATCTGGATTTGTTTTTTCAAATGATTTCCAAGAAAGCCATAGACTAGCAAATCATAATTTTTTTCTCCGACCTTCCTTTATCGAAGGAATAAATAATGAATCAGAAAGTATTAAACTTGCGATGCTTACTTTTAAAGATGGAAATATAGACTTAAAAAAAATATTTAGTTTGATTAGGAATCCAAATGCAGTGTTTCAAATATTGGTATATAAATTTTCTTTACGAGTACTCTACAGATACGCTGACGTTTTTTTTGTAACTGAACAAATTCCACACAGGAAAAGCTTTGTTAAGTTATCAGGCTCTCAGTCTGATTCATATGGTTACTCTAAACTTGAAGTTAATTGGAAATTGACAAAGTATGATATCGAAAATGTAAAAAAATGTTTCGAATTAAACAAGCATGCCTTACGCCTAAATAATTTTAAGAGCACACATCAGATGAATGACATCAATTGGGAGACTACCCTTACTTCTGCTGCGCATCATGTTGGGACTGCTAGAATGGGAACCTCAATGAAAAATGGAGTTGTTGATAGAAACTTAAAAGTCTTTGGAACTTCTAACTTATTTATCTCAGATGGGAGTGTTTTTACAACATCAGGTAATGTAAATAGCGGGCTTACCATTGCTGCACTATCATTACGGCTGGGGGAACACTTGATATCACTTTGAAAAGGCTATGTTTTTAATAAACTCACGCATAGCTGTTATACCATCAGGGTAAGCATATTTAATCCCTTTTCTAAAGATATGCATGTCTAAGTTATTGTTTTTTATTTTATTTAAAACTTCTTCTTCCGTATAAAAAGGCGAGATGTTTAATTGCTTATAAAGCTCATCATTTCTCCACTTTTCATTTTTGCATGTATAAAATAAGACCCGAGCTGAGCTAAAAATTGATTCTAAAGCTAAGGTAGAGTTATATGAAATTAAGATATCTTTTGAATTCAATAAATTCAAAAATTGATTCGCAGGTTGATTACACGCTGAAAACCCTGATTTCTTAATATAGCTTAGTATGCTATTTTTTGAATCTCGTGGATGGAGTTTAAATACTAACTGATAATTAAGCTTGTACCTTAAAAACATGTCACATAAATTTTTAATAAAATTATTTTGCATTTTGTGCAATCCATTCATTTTGTGCCATTCAAAGGCCTGCATAATAAATATAATTCTTTTTAATTTTATTCTTTTATTTTTATCTATTTTTGTTCGACTTTGTGAAATTGGCATGCAAATAGATATGCGGTCCGACCCGATACCAATTGATGTTAAACTTTGAAGGTTGATTTCGTTTATTGTAAAAATATGATCCGAGTAGTATGGAGATAGGCGCTTTGGGGAAATGTAACGAACCACTTTGGGGAAATTGTTATAAAGAATATGGTACTTTGAAAATAAAATAGCACTTGGGAGAAGAATACCTCGTATGTAGCTAATGTGAAACATTTTCCAAGCTAGCAGTGGAAGAACTCTAAACACAAAAAGAGGAACTCCTGTAATTAGAATTTTAATATTATTTTTTTTAATAAAGAAAAGTAACTCGAATACTATCAGTATTTTTGTAAAAAATTTTAGTTTATCAAAGCGTACGTTGGGATGTTTGTATTCCTGAACCTTTAAAGTTTCAGAAAAATTGCCCCGAAGCCCTCCCAAAAGAGGCTCAAAAAAAAAAATATTCTCTTTTGAAATACTATCTATCTGATCAAATAGACGTGATAGATCAGAAAATTCATCTAAGTTCTCTGTAAGAACGAGTATTTTTTTACCTTCGGTCATATAAAGAAAACAGTTTTTTTATTATAAATAAACATAGTCATTAATGAGGGTATTAAAAAAGGTGGTTCTCAAATTACTTTTCTGATTATATCTAATGTGTTACCACATTTTTCAGTGCAGGGAGATACAAAAAAAATATTGGCAGTGATACCGGCGCGGGGTGGGTCCAAAAGGATTCCTCGTAAGAATGTGCGGTTTTTAAATGGCAAACCGTTGATTTATTATGCCATTGAAAATGCCCGTAAGTCTAAGATGGTTTCGCATGTTGTTGTCTCAACCGATGATGATGAGATTGCCTACTATGCCGCATATTTTGGCGCTCAAGTATGGCGCAGGGACCCTGCATTGGCGCAAGATGGTACGACTCTGGATTCAGTGATTTATGAGGCAACAGTGGGTTTCGAGGGGCAGGTGGATATCACGTTTGACTTTGTGCTCACGCTTCAACCTACCTCCCCTACACTTACATCCGCCTCTATTGATAAGGCCATTAAGCGTGCCATGACCAGCAACGCTGACAGCGTGGTGTCGATGGTCGATGATACGCATCTTTTGTGGGGCGCTTCCTCAACAGGTCAAGATATCAAACCTTTGTATAAGGAGCGGCTCAACAGCCAGGATTTACCCCGGGTTTTTAAGGAAACCGGGGGCGTGGTCGTTTCTAAAAGATCGGTTGTGACCAACATAAGCCGTCTGGGCAAACGCATTGAACCTTTGGTTCTGCCGTTTAAGGAATCCATTGATGTAGACAACTACTATGATTGGTGGCTGGCTGAGAAACAATTGCAACGCTCCCGCGTGCTGATTCATACGATTGGCTCTAATGAAGTTGGTTTGGGACACATCACGCGCAGCATCCAACTGGCCAATACCATGATTGAGCATGATGTTGTTTTCGTAACGCCAACATCTCATAAGCTGGGGATTGAAAAACTCAAAGAAAGCATGCACCCTGTTAAAACATACAAAGACTTGGATGGGTTCTTTAAAAACGTGCAGAGGTTTAAACCGGCGATGGTCATCAATGATGTTTTAAATACCTCTCAATCTCTGGTAGCGCGTTTAAAAAAACAAGGGATCTTTGTTGTTAATTTTGAGGACCTCGGCAATGGTGCAAGCAAGGCTGACCTGGTCATCAATGCTTTGTATGACAATCAAAAGAAACATAAGCGCGTATATACGGGACATCACTACTACTGCCTCAAAGATGAGCTTCGCTTATACGGCCCTAAAAATTCACCCAACAAAAACATCCAGCACATTCTATTGACCTTCGGAGGGACTGACCCAGCCAACCTGACAGATAAGGTTCTGCGAACCTTAAAGGCTACGTTCGCGCCAGATATTAAAGTATCTGTGATTGTCGGCCTTGGCTATCAGCGGTTTAAGGCACTTGAAAAAAAGTACGCCCACACGTCAATTGCGTTTTATCAAAATGTTCATAATATCGGGGCATATATCAGTGAAGCAGACTTGGTCTTTACCTCTGCTGGCCGCACGCTTTATGAGGTGATTGCTTTGGACACGCCTGTCATAGCCATGGCTCAGAACGCCCGTGAAATGCTCCACCCTATTGCAGATCCCAAAAATGGTGTTGTGTTTTTGGGGCACCACAAAGATGTTTCATCTAAGGTTCTCCTAGAGACCTACCAAGCATTGAGCCAAAGCCCTGCCAAGCGTTCAAAACTCATCAAGCGCATGCAGAAACTTGACCTGAGAAACGGTATAAAAAGGGTCAAGCATTTGATATACGATCACTATGACACGCACTTGGAACGACATAGTACATAGCAAAACACCTTATGTGATTGCTGAAATTGGAGTTAATTTTTTTGATATTGCTCAGCAACAGCACGTGCCTCCCATAGACGGTGCCAAATTGATGATCCAAGAGGCGCTTCATTGCGGCTGTGACGCTGTTAAATTTCAGAGCTACAAGGCTGACAAGATTGCCTCTGTTCATTCGCCGTCCTATTGGGACTTAACCGAAGAGGCGACAACGTCCCAACATGCTCTGTTTAAAAAATTTGATTCTTTTGGGCATCAAGAGTTCCAACATCTAAAAAACTACTGCGATGAGATCGGCATTACTTTTCTCTCGACGCCTTTTGATTTTGAGGCTGCCGATTATTTGAATCCTTGGATGCCTTTTTTTAAAATATCATCTTCAGACATCACCAACCTGCCATTTATTGAGCACATTGCCAAAAAGAAAAAGCCCATCATTCTTTCAACCGGCGCAAGTACCATTGATGAGGTTGCACAAGCTGTTGAGGTCATTGCATCAACTGGACTGGAGGATATCAACCTCATGCATTGCATGCTGAGCTACCCCACTAAAAACCAGGATGCCAATCTTAATGTTTTAGATCACTTAAGGTCTGCCTTTCCTAACCTGAGTTTGGGGTATTCAGATCATACCTGCCCAGATCCAAGTATGCTGATCTTAACCGCGGCATATCTTAAAGGAGCTGTGATGATCGAAAAACATTTCACACTGGACAAGACCTTGCCAGGCAATGATCACTATCACGCGGCTGAGCCATCGGATTTTAAAACATTTCAAGGCAATATGGCACTCATGAGTGAGGTCTTGGGCCATGACCAACGCATAACCTTTGAATGCGAGGCATTATCTAAGCAGCATGCTCGGCGAAGCCTTGTGATCAATCAAGATCTGTCCCAAGGCCAAATCTTGGATCCCTCCATGATTGAGATCAAACGCCCCGGCACAGGCATCCAGCCCAAATACCACTTGGCCATCATGGGCAGCACGTTGTTAGAGCATAAGAAAAAAGACGACCTCTTACAATGGAATGATCTTAGTATTTCAAAGCCGGTCTAAGTTTCGGAATGTGCCTTTGCACATTAATTAACCAGAAAAGCATTGACTCACTACTCGTATCTCAAAGCTTTAATTGGAGATAGTTTGGCGGCTTTTTGGGCGGGGTAGAGGCCGAAGAAGACGCCGGTAAACACAGAGAATAAAAAGGCGACGATGATGCCATAGGGTTTGAATTCAATTTCCCAGAGCATGATATTTTCCAAAATAGTGCCAGTGATATAAGCTAATATGACACCGATGGCACCCCCACACAAACCAATCAAAACTGATTCAATTAAAAATTGATTGAGAATGTCACGCGACTTGGCGCCAATAGCTTTGCGAATACCAATCTCGCGCGTCCGTTCGGTCACTGAGACCAGCATGATATTCATAATCCCAATCCCCCCTACAATCAGAGAGATTAAAGCCACAATACTAATAAGCTTGATCATGGTCCCTGAAATTTTATCCACCGTGTTCTTGATCTCACCATAGTTTTTAATCTGAAAGTCATTTTCCATGTCTTTGCCAATCTTATGCCGTTGGCGAAGAACTTGTGAGACTTCCTCAATCGCGCCGTCTAACGTCTGATCACCTGCAGCTTGAATAAAAAAATGCCCATAATTTTGTTTTCCAAACAGGCGTTTCAAAGCAGTCTGCTCTGGGATATAAACAACATCATCAACATCCCCCCCCCAGCTGGTGCCCTTGGGTGGTAAAAGGCCAATCACGCGGTAGTTTTTATTGTTGAGCTTGACCACCTTGCCAATAGGGTTTTGCTCATCTTTGAAAAGCTGTTTATATACGGTTTGACCAAGGACAATCACCCGGGCTTGGTTTTTGTTTTCTGTCTCATCAAAAAAACGCCCATGACTGGGCACATTGCCACGCATGTCTCTATGAGACGGGCTCACCCCAGCAATTTTGGAGGAATAGCTATAGCCCTCAAAAGTAAGTGTGCCCTTACCTTCCCGAATGGCACTGATATTTTTGACTTTGCTACTTGTAGATATGAGTTTTTGAAGGGCTGCAAGATCACCCTCATTAATATAGGTAATCGTTCGTTTTTGAGTAGATGCACCTTTGATTTTGGGCCAAACAGACTTTACTCGAAAAAGACTTGAGCCTAAACGCCTCAGCTCATGCTCTACACTCTTCTTGGCCCCCTCTCCAATAGCCAGCATCGAGACGACTGAAAACACACCAATGATAATGCCTAGCATGGTCAAAAAGGTACGGACTTTATTCCGAAACATGGTCTGCAGCGCCATCTTAAAGGTCTGAAGCCAAAGCTTGGGATTAAACGGCGAAGAGGTTGTCAGGTGAAGTTGTTCTGCCTTTAAATCTGGCGGTTGGGTATTGTTCTGCCTGCGGTCCTCTGTGATCTTGCCATCTACAATACGCACCACGCGATCAGCACGGCCGGCCAGGTCATTGGAATGCGTAATAATCACCAATGTCATCCCCTCCTCCTGGTGGAGTCGCTCAAGCTCTGAGACAATCTCAATAGCTTGTGCCTGAGGCAAGTTACCCGTAGGTTCATCGGCAAAAATAATCTCCGGGTTATTCACCAGGGCGCGGGCAATCGCTACCCGCTGCTGCTGCCCACCGGATAACTGACTGGGGGTATGACCTGTATGTTGATCCAAGCCAAGTTGACCAAGTATCGCGTCCGCACGTGCACCGTCGACCTTGCCCCGCTGATAGATCATGGGCAGCATGGTATTTTCCTTGGCTGAAATACGCGAGAGCAAATTAAACATCTGGAAGATAAAGCCGATTTTCTGCGAGCGAATCGTGGTGAGCTCATTGTCTGAAAGCTTTGTGGTTTCGATATTATGGATTTTATAAGAGCCTGATGATGGAGGGTCAAGCAAGCCAAGGATTTGAAGCAAGGTAGATTTACCAGACCCTGACGGGCCAATGATGGCAACGTACTCGCCCTTCTCGATTTTTAAATTCACATCATCCAGAGCCTTAAACGTATTTTTGGGGTCATCCCCCATTTGGTAGACTTTGGAGATGTTCTGGAGGTCGATTAACGCCATTGAACGTCTTTATTTGCCAGCCAGGTCAAAGAGTGATTTTTTCTTTGTACCCTTTTGGTTTTGAAACTTAGGTACACGGATTTCATCTCCCACTACAAGACCCGATTTTACATGAACCTGATCTTCAAAGGCCTGGCCCAGAACAATGTTTTTTTTGTCACCTGATTTGGTTTCCACCTCAATTGAGACATTGCTTTGATTGTTCACCGCAGCCAGTGATAGCGCCATGGCATCTTTGATCTCAAGGGTCGGAATTTGAACCGTAACTGACATGCCGATCTTGGGTTCAAAGGGCTTCATGTCCTCTGAAGATGGAAGTTTGATCTCAATAGGATAGACGTTGACGTTTTGTATTTTTTTGGAGACTTGCGCTATCTTACTCAGGACACCTGCATAGGTTGTATCTTTGTCCACATCAAAAGTAATATGAACGTCCTGTCCTTTTTTAACACTGGGCAAATCAATTTCATCCACTTGAGCCCTTATGATTTCTCCTTTGGAGACCCGTGCTACAAAACCTTTGACCTTGTCACCAGGTTGATTGGGGATTTGAATCACCTTGCCACTGGTGGAGGCAAAAACAAAGGTCGGCAAAATTTGCTTTCTCCAGTAGGCGACCTCTGCAGCATTTTTATGCGCTGCCATGTCCAACATGCGGACCCGCGCGTCAGAGCTCATATAGCCAATTTTTTGACCACGCCTGACCATCTGTCCTTCTTCAATGTAGAGCTTTTCCAGGCGGCCCCCCACTGGGGCAAAGATATCGGTATAATCTTCCATCTGCACTGATGCATTCACCTCGGTCGACTCGATCAAGTCTTTTTTGGTCACCTTGAATGTTTCATAGACCACATCTTCTTGTTTATCTTTGGTACATGCCATTATGCATAAAACAACGGGCCATATCCAATGCAAGCTCATATTTTTTTTAATCATGTCTTCCTATCAATTCCATCAGGTTAATATGGGACAACATCCAGTCTCGCTTGCGAACCAGAATTTGTTTTTCAGTGCGGTCCAACTCACGCTCAGCTCTGTCCCATGCGCTAAAGGTCGTTAATCCATTTTGGTACAGCTCCGTCGTTACTTTTGACCGATCCTTCGCAGCTTCCAAATCCAGCTTCGCGATTTCTGCGCGTTGCTGGGTAAGTTCATAGTTCTGTATACGTTCTTTGAGTTGAAGTTTTAAGTTTTTTTGCGTGTTTTGACTCGACAGTGCTTGCTTACGGCGTTCAATCTCTGCAAGTTTTTGAGTCAGTTTGTATTTGCCAAACGCATATATGGGCATACTTAAACCAATTTCAGCCGACCAAAATGGAATAATAAAAGGCTGCGTATTGGTCTCATCATCTGTATTGAACAGAACAAAGTCTGTATTAAAAATCACATTGGGCAGTCGCTTGGCCTTGGCACTGATATAATTGATCTCTTTTTGAAAGCTTAAATCTTGTTGCTCCAGGACCTCAGGGTGCGCCTCAAGCGCTTGGTCCAGGTCTATGTTCTGTGTGCTCACAGGGGAAGGGTAAAACCCCTCTTCGTTGATCTCATTTAGCGACTTAATAGGTAGCTCACCCATGATGCGTTCCATATCAGTGAGTATGCGGTCTTGCCTAATTTGGGCTTCCATAAGCCCCAAGCGTTGAATTTCCAAGCTCTTCTGGGCTGATTTTAAAACCCACCTGTACTCCATCCCGCTCTGATACCGAAGGTCAACCAAACGTACATTTTGAGCAGCGCGTTTTTTATTGTTCTGTGCCATCTGATATTCATGTTTGGCATAAATTGCATTGGCGAAGAGTTTTTGGAGCTGGGTTATTTTTTGGTCCTGCAACGTCTGTCCTTGGCGCGCATTGCTACCCAGACGCTGCTCAGCCAATCGTGTTTGGGCTTTCAGGTAACCCCCACGATAGATAGGCATGGTCAAACGTGGCCCAATAAAAGTTCGGAAGCCCGTTCTTTCGTTTTCTTGCAAAAACCGTCGGGTACCACCACGCAACTGAATAAAAGGATACTGATTGGCCTTGGCAATTTTCAGCCGAATAGGCGCAACTTGCGCTATAGCTTCTTGGATTTTAATCTCTGGGTTGTTTTCAAGCAGCTGCGCTTTGGCTTGATCAAATGTCCAGGCATGACCTTTAGGCGTTAAGCATAACCCCAGCAATCCAAAGACAGCTCCATAAAAACAAAAACGTAACACCACAAAATCCCATGTTACCCTGTTCAGCAATGATCACAAGGAGATTGAGGTTCTTAATTTAAAAAAACCTTGTGTAGGGAAAAGAGGCCATAGCCCCTAACCCCTGATCAAAAATTACTCTTTGTGGTCATTTATAGTGTACACAGGCCCCAAGAGCCCCTCTTCCTGCATACAGTTTTTATGATTGTTATAGTAGATATTTTCATCACCCCACTCATGATCCTGAAACCGCTTATCAATGACTTGATACTTTTTTTCGGCTTTTTGAGTACTTGACAAGAAGCTTTCGTCATTCTCTTCTCCTAATAATATAAGTATATAATTATCTGCTAAGCTAAATACCAGCTCACACATGCCACCTCGGTATTGTTTTTTAAATGTATCGTTTATAGAGATTGCTTTCATAGAAAGTAAAGGACGAAGGAATTGGCTTATTTCAGGAGCACCAATAATTTCTCCCATATCAAACTGAGGGGTTGATGCTGAAAAGCTCGGATTTTCTACATCCCCTTCTGTCATTGTGCTTTGTCCAGGAAATACCTTAAGACCAGCTGCATTTGATTCGTACTGAGCTTCGGACACTACCTTCCCATAAATGATACGCTTCTGATCTACTTCTGATAAAACTATCTGTGTCAAATACTCTTTTAGGTCATCGGCTTTTTCACCGCTCATCGGTAACCAAAAGTCATAACCTATAATTTTTCGGTAAACTTCATCGTCGCCTACCACATAATCATCATCATATAAATTGAATACTTTAGCACCATTTAGATCTGTCGTTCTTACGAACGCGCCTGTGTCAGAGTGCCCTTGATAATTTTTTATTTGCGCCTCAGATATTAGCGGCACCGCTAATATACATGCAATCACAACCATACTTTTAAAATTCATTACAACCTCCAATTTAATTTCTTCACGACATGTAATACCCTGTATCAATATGCGAATCGTGTAGCGTTTGAACATAAATAATACTTATAAATATATGCGTTATTTCTAATGACCTTGAAGGCGGAGAAGATTGCGCCGAGAGCCTATTGGAGCGTGAGAGCCGGCGCTAGTAATATTAGTGCCTAGGGCTTCAAAAATATATAATAAGAAAGCTTGAGTGTAGGATACCCTCCAACTTTGACCACTTATACTGCCCCCACTTTCAAATAGCATGGTGCTAAGTGATAAAGTAGAGTGGTTTTGGGGCCATGAAGCCCGAAACC
>ENA-ORXR01001002-ORXR01001002.1-marine-metagenome-genome-assembly--contig:-NODE-1002-length-32265-cov-16.712315_pt1 | contig 32265 bp, 28 predicted proteins | sample MGYA00237866_ERZ511479 | MGnify/ENA metagenome assembly ERZ511479
ATGGACGCCGCATTTTTCAAACAAGCGCCCGCGCAACATGCCGCCAGTCCCGCCGCCGCCATTCTCTACTTTGCGCTGCCAGTCCTTAAAGACAAATTCACCCGGCTCGCCGGGGTAAAGGTCGGTCTGCGCTTCGCGTTCCAGCGCCTCAAACTCTGCACAAATCGTATCGCGGAGCTCACGAAACCACGCGGCAGCGGTGTCTTTTTTTGTGTCGAACATTTACTTCTGCCAACCCCGATCCGTCATCAAATAGGTCGCGAAACTGGCGAGCCAGTGGGAGCCTGAATAATGTTTATCGCTAACGGCCGCGACGCCTTCGTCGCGGTGGATATTGGCGGAGGCGACGAGGCTGTCGCGGCGCGCATCATCATCCGGCAGAGCGCGGGCGATATTATAGAGATTCCATGCGCGGGAGGAATTTACGCCGTCCAAATGGACGAGCTTGCCGTCACTGGCATCTTTAACAATCGCTGGCGGGAGCCAATCCGTTGACCCGTCAGTCGGAATATCCGGCATGAATGCGCTGAGCCATGTCTCATAGTCAGCAGGCGGCATGACCCGCCGCATCAGATCGGCTTCCATCAAGCAAGGCGACAGGAAATCTTCGCCGGACGGCTCGTACGCCAATGGGCAATTTTTATCGCCCTTATGAAACTCAAGGGATTTGGATTTAAGAAGGTTTTTGAAATCTTCATCGCCCGCAACCTCGGCCCAATCCCACATCAGCGTAAAGGCAAAAGCGCTTTGATTATGCGTGCCAAGACGGATGGGGTAGGCGAGTTTAGGGAGCCAGTCTTTTGTGGCTTGAACGATGTCAGCTTCCAGCGGTTCCAAGGCTGCGAGCCAGCGTTTCGCATTCGGGTCATCATATTCGCGCAGCTCGGCTGTCAGCTGCAACACCCACGCCCAGCCATAGGGCCGCTCCCAAGATCCGCGGGCAGGCCGCCGAAAATTCGCGAGTTCGCCTGCCACATTTTCCGGCGTTATATTCGCGTTTAGTTTCGCGATAGCCTCATCGCGCCACGCCGCGTCTTGCGGGCCAACCCGCAGTTGCCGCACCAAGAGCCAATGGCCGTGGACGGCGCTGTGCCAATCAAAGCAGCCGTAGAAAACGGGGAACAATTCTTTTGGCGTGCCTATCCCTTCGGCGGAATCTGTGGTGCGCGAAATCTTATTCGGAAATTCCTGCTGCACGCAATCCAAAGCAAGTCGCGTGAAGCGCTCTGATAACTCAGCGGAAATTTCGGTGGGGAAAGAGTCCATGATTGTCCCTGTGGCAGTCGTTAGGGCAGGAGGGGTCTGGGGTGCGGTCGGCTTGTCTGCCTCTGCGCACCCTACTAAGAATAAAGCTGGGAGTATTATATAATGTTTCATACCGCGCTTATGGCAGGCCTTGCGTTTGGCGCAAAGCTTCAAAAAGGGTAATTGCGACAGAGTTTGACAAATTCAGTGACCGCGCGCCAGCCGCCATCGGAATCACGACCCGCGCATCGACGTTTTCATGGACAAAGTCAGGAACGCCGAACCCTTCCGCCCCAAAAATAAGCGTGTCGCCCGGTTGAAATGTAAATTTTGGAAGGGGCGTCGCGCCTTTAGTCGTGAGTAAAACTTGTCTCGCGGAGGCGTGATTGCGATAGGTCTCCCAATCCGGAGCCGTCTGTAATCCGCCCGGCACGGCATAGTCCATAGCCGCCCGCCGCATGCGCTTATCCCCCAATGGAAAACCGCAAGGTTCAATCACGGTCAAGCCCACGCCAAAACAGGCACAGCTGCGTAGAATAGAGCCAACATTTCCCGCGATTTCAGGCTGATATAAAGTGACGTGCATGGGTGGCGCATAACGCTGATATGCGCTGGGTTGCAAGACTGCATTGCGAAAATGCCGCTTTTGCAACTCGGATAATGCCTGCTAGTGTGTCGGCATGGATGACCCCAAAGAGGATAAGCCGAGACGAGATTTTCTTTTTCTTGCGACCGGCGCAGTGGCGGCGCTTGGGGCCGTTGCGATATCTAGGCCTCTATTGGGCAATATGTCTCCGGCTGCTGATTCCCCAAAAATTTTGGGGATAGATGTCGATATTTCAAAATTGAAAGAAGGCACGTCGATGCGCCTGACATATCGGAGGCGCCCTCTTGAAATTAGACATCGAACGCTCGCCGAAATCACGGCGGCTCAAGCAGATGACCAAGCAGACATGATAGACCCGCAAACGGACCGAGAGCGCCTTCGTCCAAAGCCCGATGGGACCTATGATTCGCGGTTTCTCGTGCTCTATCCAATTTGCACACATTTTGGGTGCATTGTGATCGGAGAAGCGGGACGTTACACTGGTTGGTACTGTCCCTGCCATGGCGCGCACTATGATACATCGGGTCGGGTGAGATCCTACCCGGCTCCGAGAAACTTGGATATTCCTGATTATTTTTGGGCAACGGATTCAACAATCACTTTGCGAGCGATGACTGGTTTTAAAACTATGTAGGTCAAGCAACTGCATTCCGTCCCCACATTGCGTCGAGTTGCCGCGAATCTGCACTGGTCATGAGCATTATATGCGGTTAAAGAGCGGCGAAAATATATAGACTCGCCTGCAAGCAGGCTAAAAAGGAGTGGACGCCCTCATGTCCGAAAATCAACCTGAAGACGGCTCCAAGCGCGATTTTATCTTTCTCGCAACTGGGGCTACCGCCGCTGCAGGCGCTGCTGCGCTGGGTTGGCCACTTGTCGCCCAGATGGGCAAAGCGGCTGATACGCTGGCAGCGGGCTCAATTGAAATTGATCTCTCTAAAGTCGCCTTAGGGCAGCAACTTAAAATGTTATGGCGCGGTAAGCCCGTGTTTGTCCGTCACCGCACGCTGGCTGAGATTAAGGAAGCCGAAGACACGGATGTCGCGGATTGTCCTGATCCCCAAACAGATGATGAGCGTCTCATGCCGGATACGACCGGGAAGCTTCGTCCGGAATTTTTGGTCATGGTCGGTGTTTGCACCCATTTCGGGTGTGTCCCTGTTGGTGAAGCCGGTGATTTCGACGGGTGGTATTGCCCCTGTCACGGTTCACATTACGACACATCAGGCAGAATCCGAAAAGGCCCGGCGCCAAAGAATATGGAAATTCCGCCCTATGAGTTCATCAGTGAAAACGTTATCAAGGTAGGATAGAGATATGTCCGGACATCCTTCGACTTACGAACCTAAATATGCCGCAGCAAAGTGGATGGACCAGCGTTTGCCGATCATCCGTATGGGCGCGGACTTCATGACATTTCCGTCTCCTCGAAATTTGAACTACTGGTACACATTCGGCGGCATTTTGGCGCTTTGTCTTGTGGTGCAAATCTTGTCAGGCGTGATTTTGGCCATGCATTATGTTGCCGACGTCGACAAAGCCTTCGCTTCCGTGCAGCGTATTCGCCGCGACGTCCCATTTGGGTGGCTCCTGCAATCCATGCATGCGGTCGGCGCGTCCATGTTCTTTCTCGCCGTCTATATGCATATGTTCAGAGGGCTCTATTACGGCTCTTATAAAGCGCCGCGCGAAGTCATTTGGATACTCGGCTGCGCTATTTATCTCGTCATGATGGCAACGGCGTTCTTGGGCTATACATTGCCGTGGGGACAAATGTCCTTCTGGGGCGCGACCGTGATTACAGGTTTCTTTGGCGCTGTTCCGGTTGTGGGTGAAAGCCTTCAGCAGTGGTTATTGGGCGGATATGCCGTTGATAATGCGACGCTAAACCGCTTCTTCGCGCTACATTATTTGCTGCCTTTCGTGATTGCGGCGCTTGTCGGGCTTCATGTTTGGGCGCTGCATCATGTTGGCCAGAACAATCCAATTGGGATTTCAGAGAAGACAAAAGAAGACACCTTATCTTTCCATCCGTTCTACACGGTCAAAGACGCCTTCGCGATTGCGGTCTTTCTCGTGATTTTTGCGATCTTCCTCTTCTATCTACCGGACGCTCTCGGGCATGCGGATAACTATATCGAAGCGGACGCGATGAAGACGCCTGCGCATATCGTTCCGGAATGGTACTTCCTGCCGTTTTACGCAATTTTGAGAGCGGTCCCTGATAAGCTGGCCGGTATTTTGCTCATGCTCGGCGCGATCATTGTCCTGTTTATTCTGCCTTGGCTGGATACGCATAAGGTTCGCTCCATGCGCTTCCGCCCTGTGGCGCGCTGGTTCTTCCTCATTTTCATCTTCTTCTGCTTCATCCTAGGATGGTGCGGTGCCGGTACGCCGGATGATGTGGCTATCCCGCTCGGCAAAGATGCAGGCATAACTTTCTATCGCCTCAGCCAAATTGCGACGATTTATTACTTCGCCTATTTCCTCATTATCCTGCCGGTCCTCGGCTTGGTCGAAAAACCGATCAAGCGACCCGACTCGATTACGAAAGCCGTCTTGGGTGACGGCAAACACGGCGCAACTGCGGCACCGGCTGAATAGCCGGTCCGTCCGATTTATCCTTTACCTATAGGAAGAGCGTAGACATGGCGTTCAAGACAACAAAATCTCTGATCATCGGCGCACTCGTTGCCGTGACCTCAATTAGCGGTCTCGCTTTTGCGGCCGGCGGTGGCGGCACGGGTGATTATAAGATGAAGCACCCGGATTGGTCCTTTAATGGAGCTTTCGGGACATATGACCGCGCGGCGATGCAAAGAGGGTATCAAGTCTACCGCGAAGTCTGTGCGTCTTGCCACGGTTTGAAATATGTCGCCTTCCGCCACCTCGGCGATAAGGGTGGTCCGTTTTATATGGACGAGTTCCCTAACCCCAGTGATAATCCTTATGTCAAAAATTTCGCAGCGGATTGGTCCGTCGAAGATATTGATACAGAAACAGGCGATGTCATAGACCGCACAGGTATTCCGGCGGATTATTTTCCGCCAATTTTCCCTAATGATGCAGCAGCGCGTGCCTCTAATGGCGGGTCACTTCCGCCGGATTTGTCCAGCATGGTCAAAGCCCGCACCGGCGGCGCTGATTATCTCTATAACCTTCTGATAGCTTATAATGCTGAGAAACCCGCGGGTCTCGAGGTAAGCCCCGGCCTACACTATAATCCGGTCATGGAAGGCGGCAAAATTGCGATGGCGAACCCGCTTTCGGACGAGCTTGTCAGCTATGAACCTGTCGAAGTCTATTACGATGGTGAGTTGAAGACGGTCGATGCGCCGGTAGCGACAGTCGAGCAAATGGCGTCGGACGTTACTAATTTCTTAGCTTGGACGGCTAGTCCAAAGCTCGAACAACGTAAAAGCGCCGGATTAATGACAATTATCTACCTCTTGATTTTATCCTTACTCCTATTCCTTTCGTATAAGCGCGTTTGGCGTAACGTGAAGCACTAGGCGCCCAGTCAATTCTTTTTAGAACACATTATTTTGAAAACCCGGCTCTTGCAGCCGGGTTTTTTGTTTAGCAGGAGGAACCCATGACACATCCCAAAAATGATACTTCCAAAACGGGCCAATGGACCCTCGGCATTCTTGGCGGCTCGGGGCTTTACAATTTGGAAGGCTTGGAAAACCCGGAGTGGGTCTCGGTCAATACGCCTTGGGGCACGCCTTCCGATGACATTTTATTCGCGGAAATAGGCGATGTTCGGCTGCGTTTCCTGCCGCGTCATGGACGCGGGCACGCGATCTCTCCGTCAGATGTGAATTATCGTGCCAATATTGATGCCCTAAAACGCAGTGGCTGCACGGACATCCTCTCAATCTCGGCTGTTGGAAGTTTGCAAGAACAATACCCGCCGGGGGATTTCGTTTTTGTAGACCAATTTATCGACCGCACTTTTAAGCGTGAGAAGAGCTTTTTCGGTGAGGGCTGCGTCGCGCATGTGAGTGTCGCGGAGCCTATTTGCGAGAGGCTTTCAGGCTTAATTGAAGCTGCCGCCAAAAACGCGGGCGGTAATGTTCATCGCGGCGGTACCTACCTGGCTATGGAAGGCCCGCAATTCTCGACCAAGGCGGAGAGCCATGTTTACCGCCAATGGGGATGCGACGTGATTGGCATGACCAATATGCCCGAGGCGAAACTCGCCCGCGAGGCGGAGCTCCCTTATGCAACAATGGCAATGGTGACCGATTTTGATTGTTGGCATGAAGGCCACGGCAATGTGGATGTCGCGAGCGTAATTGCGGTGATGCAGAAAAATTCTGCGCTGGCTCAAAAAGCCGTTTTGAAATTGGTTGAGACGCTACAAGATACGCCTCGGACACTGTCGCCGCAGGGCATAGAAACCAATTTGGATGTGGCGATTATCACGGCGCCTGATGCCAGAGATCCCAAACGGATGGCAATGCTCGATGCGGTCGCCGGGAGATATTTGGCGAATACTTAATTCAAGGCCGTTTTGCGCCCCAGAGCACGTCTTGACGGGCCCAGCCCTTTAGTCCGTTTTCAGACTTAACTTCGCACCAACCCTCCCGGCACGCTTCAAGACGTAAAAGCGCATTTGGCTCCGTGCGTGCAACCTCTCGGGCGCGCGCGTCCGGGCGAGAGCGAAGGGCCGTCGTCTGCATGGCTAAAACTGTGCGAGATCCGGAAAGGGCAGGTTTACGAACCCAGGTTTCGTCTCCAGAAATATCACGTACTTTACGCCACATCTCAGTTTCAGCGACGATAAGCAAAGGCAAGCCGCGCCGTTGATATTGCCAGGCAATGGGATGATCGCGGCTAGGTCCGCTTCGTCCATTTACCTTAGAGAATTTTAAACTGACAAAGCGCGGCACAATAAAACCGGAAGGTGTGCGGTCCGCGCTGACGCGATATAGATTTTCCGTGTTAGATGCGGGGATGGGCTCGACAACTCTTTTGACACTATCTTGAGCCGCAGCATCTTGAGCCGCAGCAGGCGACGCGAAAATAAGGGCGGTTAAGGTGAAGAGGACGATCTTGCGCATAGCCGTAGCTTTGCCTTGGAAATGGTTAAACAATACCTAATTCGGACAGGCGCGGCGCATTGCATTTTAAGCTTTCTCGGTCCAAACTCGCATCTATGAAGTCCAAGCCCAAGGTTGTTGTTACGCGTCGTCTCCCCATTGAGGTGGAAACGCGAATGGCTGACTTATTCGACACGATCTTGAGAGATGATGATACGCCTATGACGCAGGCTGAACTGGCCGACGCCATATCGGATTGTGATGTCTTTGTCCCAACCGTGACTGATGAAATTGACGCTGCCATCCTGTCCAGTGCGTCGCCGCGGTTGAGATTAATCGCAAACTTTGGCGCGGGCACTGATCACATTGATGTCGCGACGGCCCACGCCAAGGGCATCCCTGTCACAAATACGCCGGGCGTGCTTACAGAGGATACGGCGGATCTCGCAATGGCGTTAATCTTGGCTGTATCGCGCCGTTTGGTAGAAGGCGACCGCCGGTTGCGCGCCGGAGAATTTATCGGTTGGGGTCCCACACATATGCTCGGTCATCGGGTTCGGGGTGGTAAACTCGGTATATTGGGCATGGGCCGTATCGGTCAGGCTTTGGCTCGCCGCGCAACGGCTTTTGGACTGGATGTTCATTATCACAATCGCCGCCGTATTCCTAAAGGCATAGAAGATACCCTTTCTGCGACATGGCATGAAGACCTGGACGCGATGCTTGGCGAGGTGAATTTCCTGTCCATTCATTGCCCTGCGACGCCCTCCACCTATCACCTGATCAATGAAGCCCGTCTGGCTAAAATGCGGCCCGACAGCTACATTGTGAACACGGCGCGGGGCGAGGTTATTGATGAAGCGGCCTTGGCGGCAGCGCTCAAAGCAGGCGTCATTTCGGGCGCAGGCTTAGATGTATATGAAGGCGAGCCCGATCCTCACCCTGACCTGTTGGACCTCCCAAATGTTATTCTCGCCCCGCATATCGGATCGGCCACCCATGAAAGCCGCCGCGAGATGGGCGAACTGGTTTTGATCAATATTCGCGCCATGATGGATCATCATGCTGCGCCGAATCGCGTGCTGCCCCCCGGCGCGACTTTTCAAGTTGCCTCTTAGGATAGTGATATGAAACAGCTCCTTCTTTCATCTGTAATTCTGCTCGCGGCTTGTTCGGGGGCAGAAGATGTCGCCGAGACGGCAGACCCCAAAGCTGAGCCAGCGACAACCCAAGCGGCTGAAACGCCGTCGAAGCCAAACATAACATCCCAAGATCTCGGCGGCGGTTTTTATATGCTGCTTGGGCCGGGAGGCAACATCGGGGTAAGTACAGGCGCGGATGGTGTTTACATGATCGACGATAAATTTTCTCGATTTGGCCAAGAGATTATCGATGTGGTCGCAACACTTTCTGACAAGCCCATTACCTATGTTTTAAATACACATCATCACGGGGATCATTCCGGCGCGAATGCGGAGATGAAAGCAGTTGGAGCCACCGTCGTGGCCCATGATAATGTCCGCTCGCGTATGGGCATGACCTATATGAATATTGCCCGCGGCCAAGAGCAAAAAGCGCGTGATGCGTCGCTTTGGCCAACCCTAACTTTCTCTGATGAAATGACGCTGTGGTTCAACGGCGATGAGGTTCGCGCTATTCATGTCCCTGCAGGCCACACCGATGGCGACACGATCGTCCATTTCGTCGAAGCCAATATCATTCATCTCGGCGATAATTATTTTCGCGGCATGCTGCCCTTCGTCGATGTCGATAGCGGCGGGACAATCCAAGGCATGATCAAGGCTCAGCAAATCGCTTTTGATTTGGCCGACACTGACACGAAAATAATTCCGGGGCATGGCGCTTTGGCGACAAAGACTAACCTTGGAGAATCGATAAAGCGCTTGCAAGCCATCCATGACCGCGTGAAGGCGCGTAAAGAGGCCGGCGAGAGCCTTGAGGCTATCATTGCCGCAGACCCGCTTGCAGATATGACAGAGCTTGAGGGCTTTATGAAGAAGCCTGATGTTATCATGGCGACATGGCGCTCTCTTGGCGGTGAGTTGTAACTTAAGGCCAACATTATGAGCTTCGGCACCCATGCTTATGTTCCTGACGCGCGCAATGCGTCTGTCCTGTTTAATTTGAATGGAAAACTGGTTCCGCGCGATCAGGCGACTGTCAATGTTTTTGATTCCGGTTTCATGCTGGGCGACGGAGTTTGGGAAGGTCTGCGCGTTCATCAGGGACGCATTGCTTTTTTGGAAGACCATCTGGACCGTCTTTGGGAAGGCGCGGCGGCTTTAGATATCGATATTGGCCTGACGCAGGCAGAGTTGACTGAGCGCCTTTATGATACCCTCGGGGCTAATGAAATGACCGAGGGGGTTCATATCCGGCTGATGCTGACCCGCGGCCTGCGCTCAACGCCCTATCAAGACCCGCGTGTTGTCATTTCGGAACCGACCATTGTCATCGCCCCCGAATTTAAAGCCGCGGACCCCGCTATCGCCGCGAGACCGCAGAGCCTTTACACGGTGTCGGTCAGGCGCGGGCGGGCGGATGTGCAAGACCCGGGATTGAACTCCCACTCTAAAATAAATTGCGTGACAGCCTGTATCCAAGCCATCAAAGCGGGCGCAGACGAAGGGCTCATGCTCGACCCGCAAGGGTTCGTGGCCACCTGTAACTCCACGCATTTTTTCATCGTGCGCAAAGGCGAAGTCTGGACCTCCACCGGAGATTACTGCCTCGGCGGGATTACGCGCGGCAAAATTATCGACCTATGTAAAGCCAATGATATTCCGGTCTTTGAACGAAATTTCCCGCTCGCAAAATGTTACGGCGCGGATGAAGCCTTCACTACAGGGACCTTCGCAGGGCTTGCGCCAGTCGGCGAAATTGACGGCCGTAAAGTCGGAAACGGCGCGCGCGGGCCGATGGTCGAGCGTCTACAAAATCTCTACCTTGACCTCATCCATCAAGATACCTCTGCATGATCATCTGCATGTGGTCGGGGCCGCGTAACCTGTCCACGGCGATGATGCGCAGTTTTGGTGCGCGTGCGGATTGTACTGTCTGGGACGAACCTTTCTTCGCGCCTTTTCTTCGCGCCACCGGAAAGCCTCATCCGGGCCGGGGCGAAACTTTGGCGGCGCATGAGACCGACCCTCATAAAGTCGCCGCTCTGTGCAAGGCGCCGCAAGCGAGCCCCTATTATTTCCAGAAACATATGCCGCATCACATGCTACCAGATTTTCCAATGGCGTGGACCGAAGAGGCGGCGCATTTTTTCCTTATTCGTCATCCCCGACGCGTCATCGCCAGCTATGCCAAAAGCCGCCGCGATTTTGATCTTGGCGACCTTGGCTTTGCAGCTCAAAGGCTGCTCTGGGAAACGCTGGGCCGCCCGCCGGTTATTCACAGCGAGACCATCCTGCAAAACCCGGAGGCCGCGCTGACGACGCTTTGCGCCTCGATTAATATCCCTTTCGATCCGGCGATGCTGTCTTGGACGCGCGGCCCAAAGCCCGAAGACGGGGCCTGGGCGCCGTGGTGGTATGAAGGCGTTTGGGCCTCCACCGGCTTCGGCAGCCCGCCGGGCGATTTGCCCGAAATTGACACGGCCTACGACGTTCTCCTCAAGGCATGCAAAGCGGATTATGCGGCGCTCGCGGCAAATGCCTTAAAGGTGTAGCCCGCCGCCGATATTCGCGCGCAGGGCGCAAGCGATTGCGCACGCCAAATAGTTAATGAAAGGTAAACGCCAAATAGGAGTTAACCTCATGAAGCGCACAAAAATCTTTATCGCCGCCCTTGCTGCGGCTGTTGTCTTTCCGGCTGCCGCCTCTGCCCATTGCGGCACATTGCAAGGCAGCTTTGTCGTGACCTGCGAAAACGGCGTCAAAGTTTATCGCCACAAAGCGATGACCGGTATCCCGCAGGGCTTGAGCCCGCAACAGGCCCAGCTCAAAGCTGAAAAAATCCGCGCCAAAACACAGCGCTCCCAGATCGCCGCCAATGCCCGCGTCCAGGCCGCCAACGTCAAATTACGCGAACGCGAGCTGGCCCTTGAGGATTACCGCGCCCGCGTTTATGACCGCAACACGCGCGGCAATTCTTCCTACGCCATCCTCGGTGGCAGAGGTTTTAACAGCCGTTTCCGCGCCGGCCAAAGACCGTCCGCACGTTCGCGCAGCGCGTTTCGCCAGAAGCACTAATTACAGACGGGACAGCGCGCATCGCGGGAGAGGCGGATTGTCCGGCCTTCCGCGCGCAAGGCGTCAAATATATACAAACGGCCGTCCAAAACATCCCCTGCACCGGTGATGAGCTTTATCGCCTCCATCGCCATCATAGAGCCGCCCATCCCGGCGAGCGCGCCCAGCACGCCGTGGGTCGCGCAATTTTCCTCATCCTCCGGCGGAGCGTGAACAAAACAACGATAGCAGGGCGAGGCAGCGGTCGCATTAAACACGCCGAGCTGTAAATCGAACCGCCCCAAAGCGCCCGACACCAGCGAAATGTCCAAGGCACGCGAGGCGGCATTGACCGCAAAGCGAGCCGCAAAACTATCCGTCCCGTCCAGCACCACATCATGCCCGCGCAGCAGCTCGGCCGCATTGTCTTGGGTAAGGCGGACGCGCCGTTGCGTGACGACGCAATCCGGATTTAAATCCTCCAGCGTATCGCCCATGATTTGCGCTTTGCCCTGACCAATATCCGCGTGATTAAATTGCACCTGCCGCTGTAGGTTGGAGGCCTCCACGACGTCATCATCAATCAGCGTAATCCGTCCAACACCCGCCGCCGCCAAATAGAGCCCGGCGGGACCGCCCAATCCGCCCGCGCCAATAATGGCGACATTGGCGGCCAGCAAAGCATTCTGCCCGGGCCCGCCAATTTCCTTCAACGTCAGGTGACGGGCATAGCGCGAGATTTGTGACGGGGAGAGGGCCATAGGCAGCCTATATCACAGCTGTCTTTGAAACCTAGGAAAATGGGTAAGCCGGGCTAAAGCCAGCTGCCGGACGTACCAAACGTGTTTCGGCAGACCCGCAGATTTCTTGCCTGCAGTTCATTTGTTTTCAACAGCCTAACCCTATCGTTTAACCTGCAAGATCGCCACGATGATAAAAAAGACGATTTTGAGGGTAAACGTAACTGAAGTTGCTTTTCGCATGAAAAAGGTCATATCCCGCTCCCACTCTCGAAGCGTCAATCCGTCTCAACATCCAAATCCCACATCAGGACGCCCGCAGTTGTTCGCTCAAAATAAGCCTAGCAGAGGGGCCTTAAGGAACCGGGAAATTGCAAGACAAAATTTCGAGAAACTGAATTTAGAGTCAATTTTCGGTAAACGCTTGAGATGGAGACCACGAGAGGCCTCCGAGTAAAACCTCCCGGACGGGGCCTCCCAGATAGGCCCCCTTAGACAGGCCCCGATGACCAGCCGCCCCTAAACCGGTGCGGATTCAAGCCACTCAGCTAAGGTCTAACGGGAAAGATCACCCATTAGACCTTGATGCACAGCGCATTCAGCTGCGCGTAAAATAACGCAATTAGAGCTTGGCCACATATAGCAAATTCGTCGGCGGCTTTATCGATCAGCGCGGGAGGTTAAATCTTTCCGAGGCGTGAAAATCTTTGCTGCCCCGCGGGAGCCGTACATGGTTTTCCATGTACTGGGGCCCCTCGTTTTTCGAACCATTCAGCAAACCTAATAGCTGCGTAACTCTTGGCGAAATGCAGAGTTCTGGTTGAAGACTAATATGATGGACTTTAATTTCTTCAAGTTAAGTTTAGTCAGCGTCCGGATGTTTTATGTTTTCCCGGAGTATATCCAAACCATTTTTTATAAGCGCGTGTGAAGGCCGGTTGATCATTATATCCTAAGGCGTGAGCTATCTCCACGAGTGGTACGCCTTGATGTATCTTTGTTCTAGCCATGTCCTTTAAAACGCGATTTTTGATGTCTTTGAAACAGGTCCCCTTGGCTTTTAAAGCTCTTGCCAGAGTTCGTTCAGCTATGCCCAGAGATTTTGCAATTGAGGCTTTATTTGGGTGGCCATGCTCTATCGTGCGGCGAATTTGAAGTTCAATGCGATCTACAAGGCTCTGTTCCTCAAGTAGTTCATTTAAGGCTAAATCAAATTTCATGCGCACCTTTGAAAGTTCCGCTTGGTCTGACAAGGCAAAAGGTGCGTCTTTTACCCCATCTTTCAATATTAACGAATATTCCTCCTGTTCAAATTTTACATCGCAATTAAAAAGCTCAGCATAATCCCTTAGCGGTTGAATTGCCTCATGTTTGATGTTCAAGCATTGAACGGCATTCGGGGTTTTCCACGCCAACCAATTGATAGAGGTTGCCAAATTTGTAATTATTAGTTCTATGAATTGACGATAATCCTCAGTTCGATCAGGGGCGAGACCGGGAATCCAGACCATACGGTCAATCCCGTTTTCCGAGATGACGCCCGATGGCTTTCCGACCGTGTGAAAAAGAGGGCTGTAATGAGTATAAACATCAGCGGCATGCTCAAGGTTTTTACAGAGTTTCAAAAATTCAGCCGGGCGCGTGTATTGCAAGATAGGATATTTGAGTGCGCATTTGATACCTATGAGAGGGTCATTCAGGCTGGTCGCTGCAAAATTTAATATGTCTGCAAGAATTTCTGCGTTCACTCGATTAGATTTGGGATGTTCATTTAATCCGACGGCGCTCAAACACTCTACCTCAGAAATATTGAACTCTGAAACGACGCTCAAAACTTGATGAAAATATCTCAATGAGGTTTCTACCATACCGACGACCTACAATCTTGGCCTGAAAAGACAATTGTTTTTTTCGATATGGCAATATCCCGCTATAGCCATTGTGCTAGCAAATTCTCACAAAGCCAACGGGGCGTAGGCTTTTTAAGAGGCGGAGATATTATCTCCGCCTCTTTTTTGTTGAGAGAACAAAGTTGATTACGTATTTCGAATTTGTGTTGCCTGTAGTCATTTTTACAGGAAGCTCTCGAATGGTAATATCATTTAAGCGGCGTAAATGCCCTACCTCTGTTTCTTGAATGATCGTCGCGTTGCGCATGACCTTTTGTTTTATTTTCTATAAAATATTTCAAAGCATCTTTACTAGGCATGAAGAAATATCCGCCGCCTTTTACAGTCACAAATTTCTCTATTTCAAGCTGATGATTGGCTCCGGGACATTGGATGGTAAAGTCACCGGTCTTTGTAGAGATAGGGTCAAATTCATTTCGAAGACCATGAAAGTTGCGGCCATTGATCCAGCTTTGTTGAACGAATTCAAATTGCCGTTCAATGTCAGTATTTAAGCACATAAAAAATGTACCTTGCGCGCCAGTCGTTTTGTTCACATAGGATCTTCCACGGCGGAGCAATCTGTGCCGGTTGCTGACCTCAAGTTCTTTTGAACTATTGGGATCCAAGGTATCTCTCGGATTCGCGCGTCTTACATGAGAGCCGAATGGACAAGCATAGCCTTGAGGGTCATCTCGCCCGAACAAATATTCATTATCCTCATGTAAGACCTTCTTTGTGATTTTATTTGAAGAGCTTTTAGGGTCCGGTAATTCCAGACCATTGTAAAATTCATTTACATAAACAGGGCGGGTGACCAGTGACTGCCCATCTTGCCAACGTCCCATCATTTTGGCCTGAATAATAGACTTCATCGTGCTGATATTATTCTCATCCGTCAGGATTTTTTCAGGCGTTTGTTCGTCCAGGTTTTTAAGAACATCCTCCGCAAGCTTTTTGGTAATTTTGTCAAATTTTTCTACGGACTGCTCTAATTGCCGGATAACTAGATAAGATCCATTTCGGCCAAGATCGCGGAGGCTGTCCGAATCTCGCTCCCCAAACTTAGGGTATTTTTGCGGTTGCTGATTAGGCAAAGCCGGTAGTAACCTGTGTATGTCATCGGAGGCGTTGACCTGAGGTGAGGGCGGAAAATAACCGCGATTATCTCTATAGCCTAAGACGAATTCTCCCGGGTTGACCAAATGTATGGAGCTCGGATTTTTTGCGGCGCGGGTCGTGCCTCTGATGACAGGATTGGAAACACCATCGACAAAACCGAAAGGCTCTCTAACGAGTGCATCTTGTTTGTGAATCGATTTATCATCCTTCACAATTTTAGAATTTTTTTCCGGATCAACTTCCGGGGCCGTTTCCAAATTCTTGCATTTTTGCTTTTCTTGTCCGTGAGTTTTGAAGGAAATCGGATGGAACCTAAGGGCTGTACCGACCGCATCGGCTTCAAGATCTTGGATGATATTATCGCGGATTTCGTCATTTTCGGAATAGACCAGCAGGACACCTAATTCATGGAGTTTCTCTTTTTGGAAAGACCCCCATTCCCAATTGCTTCGATCATTATCGTCGAGGTCTCCCAAAACTTTAGATCGTTCTTCATTGTCGACGCCAAGAATATAGGGTGATGAAAACCAGGTCGGTTCGACCTCTTTGATGCTTTCCAGGCTTTGATCGCCCTGCCAGCGCTGGCTTTCGCGTTTTGCCGCTTCGTTCAATAGATTGTGAACACCCGTATTGGAAACAGCAAAGTAAATCGCATGCTCCTTTGGCTTATTTTGACCAAAGGTTATTTTAGTTTCTATTCTTTCCAGAAAGGCTCTCAGGTCGGCCTCAGTTGCTTTAGACTGTATAACCAAACAGCATCCCGACTTTAAATGTGCCGCTCCGCCAAATATGAAGCTCTGGATTTGATCTGTTTGAAGGGCATGCTCCGGTCGCGTCGTCGAGTTAAACAAATCAAACCAAGCCTCAGCTTCGCTGGCCGATCTCGCGCGTACCAGGCCATCGCGAATAAGAGCATTTCGGCGAATAACTTCCACGGTCAGATTTGGATAGGCGGAATACCAAAACGGAGTGGGACGTGTCGAACCTCTTGCCCAGCGTTTGAACCGGTCACCGTCTTTGGTTCCGTCTACAAATATGTTTTTGACCTTTGGGAAGCCCACACAATGGCTCCAAGCTGCATTAAGCCCGGCATTAACTTTGGTCACGAAGTCTTCGAGGTAACTTTCAAAACTGCCGTCATAATTTGAGAAGAAGGCGTAATTTCGGGTGCGAGGTAGATGAATCCATCGCGCAAAATGAACGGTGCCGACATTACCGAGAAAGCCGGGGCGAATAATTCCTGTCGTCAGCATTCGACTAATGACATGAAAACTGAGCGGGAGTAAAACACGGATGCGGAACCATTCGGGAAGCAAGCGCTGAACGCTTATCATGTGATTTTGGACAGAGCCTAAGGCGTTTTCGCGGCTCATCATATTTTTCATGTTAGAAATGCCGGGGTCTGAATCGTGGGGCGTGTTGTTTTTTTCAGATACCGCTAGGGTGAACTTTTGAAAAGCCAGCGCGATAAATATGGCCATGGCTAAGGTCATCGGGAATGCAATGACAAAGGCTTTTGCTATGGCGATAACCTGAGGCATGTAGCTATCTATTTCGGTGCCTGTCCAGGGTTTAATGCCAAACAAGCCTCCCCAGAAGTCTCTGACCTTTGAATTCAAATTCAAGAAAATAGATATAATTACGCCCCACCCAAGAACCTCGCGAATGAAATTCGAGCGACTACTGCCTCTTGTGGCGATTGCCGGGTTCAGGAAACGAAAGATTGTTAAGAGTATTGTCGCGGTCAAAAGCGGAATAAAAAATGTAAACACCGAGATATCGCGCATAAGAACTATGACGTAGGGAATAGTTTTAATCGGGAACAATGCACTAAACCAAATCAATCCTCCAAACCCAAAAAACAACCAAGCGTTAAGCGGATTCATGAGACGGCAATTTGGCGTGTAGAAACTTTTTCTATAGGCATGTATCGTGAGCACGATAATGCTGGCGTGTATGGCGGGGTAAAACACATGGTCCTTTAGCTCCCCTGATATAAAGCGATTGCTGACCAAATAGTCCTCACCAGCCATCATGAAACCAGGCGACATCAAATCTCCGGGTAGCATCCAAAACAAGTGCAAATAGAGGCTCGTACCGATGAGAAGCCATAGGACCAAAACGCCTAATGCTTTTGAAAAAGGCCGATATGAAACAAAGTAATCGGACTGTGAAAAAGTAAGTTTTAAAAAATACGCAAAGCTGATCACAAAACCGGTAACCGCAATTGCGAGCGGAAACGCAGTACCACTCGGGATTGGACCGAGGCCCGGGTAGTCCCAGAGTTTAAAGGGAGCCTTACAATCGGTAATTGCCCAAGAATTGAAAAAGATAAGAAACACGAGGTAAAATATTGAGATTAGAAACATCTCCCCCAATTCACGTCCCATGCCTTTTCCTAGGCGGCGGCTAATCATACCCAATATACCGGCGATAAAAATTGCGGCCATGAGGAAGGCAAAACTTTTAGCGGAACTAAATTTCAGAAGTCCGTTTTGCTCAGCAAGCTCTGACGGATTTTCGTAGAAAGCAGAGGCTAAAAACACGAATAATACGGCAAGTGGGATGAGTAAAACCCGCGGGAGGAGTTTACCCGCTAGCTGTAAGTAATCAAAAGCACCAAGGCTTTTATCGCTATTTGTTTCAACCCATAAATCATCTCGAGTTTCGGAAAAATATGGCGGTTCAGACCCGCCTAAAACCCAGCCAAAATTGTCATAGCCGGGCCTTCCGGAACCAACCATCTCTTTTCTGAGAGTTTTTCGAATATTGTGGAGCTTACCGTGAAAAGTCTTTTTTTCGTGACCCTGTTTTTTCACAAGTGCCGTTACTTCTTGGGCGATGTAATGTTCACCTTTAATACGCTTACTATTTAGCCCCAACGTACCGCTGAAGGGGAGGCCATTCGTTGATTTTCCATGAAATAAACTCGGCCATATCGATTGCTGTAATGTTACATGATCATTGAAAAGTTGTTTGTGCATTTCTGTTCGAGAAAGCTTTGCTGCCGTAATTCCTGCTTTTTTGTATAGCTCTGCAACCCAGTCATAAAAAACGGGAGATGAGCGTCTTAAAAATTCATCAATATTGCCGTCGATGCTAAGTTCCAAAACCAGGTAATCGGGTTCTCGCCGAGGTATAAAGGGAAAATTGAGATTATAAGGAAGTCTTACCGGAAGGTTCTTCTTCCCGCGAATGACATGGCCGCTCATAAAATGCACTAGGTTGGGTAGCCCGAGTGAATTACCGGCATTTCCATCATGATGGCCCATATCATTCAAGATCGCCTCTGCGGCGTCCGGATTTCCACCTTCCTTTGGTATCTCGGCTAAGATGGTTATGAATTGCTGGGTCTTTATTTCTTTAGCGAATATCATTTTGTAGCTAGGAAAAATCTTCATTTTCGTTTTGAAAGATGCGTCTTTAGCCGCCTGCAACCAATTGAAATAAAGCAGGCCTTCGACCATCGTTTGCAAGATTGTCCGTCCCCAATATTGCCCAAAACAGGGATGATGCGGTTCATTGGGGCGGCCATTATTGGGATCCGTGTCCGGACTACCGAAGTGCGTATGGCGGGGGCATAAACTCGGGGATCTCTCCGGGCTTAGCAATGCATCTTCTGACCCAAAAACGGATGTATCCTTAGCGGCCTCACTCGTGATCAAACATAATAAATCCCCGGGCAGGACATCAGTATCGTCGATAACGAAGCCCCTTTTTGCCTTCCGGAAAATAAAGCCGGTCGGGGAATTATGACGTAAATATTCATCAATCCAAGCTCGGGGGTTTTGACTTATTTTCTGAACGAGCGTCGGGATTTTATTCCTCCCAAATCCACCCTCTTCTTTTTCGTCAATGGTTTTGATGATGTTTCCGAAAGATGAACCTGTCAAATACTGGAAGGATCCGGCAACCTCCATGATGATGTTAACGACATAGTCTTCATAGGGTTTGCCGCCCGCACCGTATTTTTCTTTTGCGCCATCTTCCTCACCGACCATCTTTAGTCTGTGAAGAATTGTGCCGCTTTTCGGGTTTTCATAGCTTTTGAGTATTTGCCGGCGATACATCTTCGAGACGAACGTAGAGATAACATTGAGTATGGTATTTCGCCCGCCCGGGTTAACGAATAAGTTGGCAAACATGATCGCGATCCAGAGGTAAAATTTCTGAGTTTGCCGATAGAGGGTGCGTCCGGGTATTCGTAAGCCCAAAAAATCTCGCACGAAAATATGGGAAATTACCAGCCCATACTCGCGGACGATGTCGACTTCCTTATGATTATGATGCTTTCCGAAAAAAGCTCTAACGTGTGTCAGCAGCGAGGGATTATCCCGTCTCTTATAAATCTCAACAATGGCTTCTTGAATAGCCATTTCAGCTTGTTCTTGAATGAGGTCGTAATAATCTTCGCCCTCAGGGTCTTCCTCCATGTATCGCGTGATTTCAGGCCGTATCTTTAGTGCCGCGCCGAATATTTCCCATTGCGTTTCGAGTGTGTCTTTTTCACCTGTGATAAAAAAGGTTGCGCCATCTCCTCCACTTTTTAAGGAGTCATCATAATGGGAGAGATCAAGCCTTTCATGATCTCGTAGAAATCCAACAACATCTTCATTGTTCGCGATAAAATGAATTTTCAGCGGATCTTCACATCGAAATCGCCGGCCTTTGAGCGTATAGCTATGCACACGTTTGCCTTGCTCAAGCATCGCGCGTCCGATTTTTGGAACATCAACGGAAAAAAAGCTTCGTCCGTTTTCAGGAAGTTCCATATCCTCAATGGTTTTTTTTGATGAAAGTTTATAACCCATATGCCTCGCCCCAAATGGATGTTAAACTTTAATGTCTTGTTTAGCAATCTTTGAGGGAATTAAAAAAATTCGCTTTGTTCTGTTTTCAAGAAATTAGAAAAAATATAAGGGGAAGCGTTATGTTGACCGTTACAAAGCAAATCATGATTGACCTCTCGCACGCGGAGTCTTGGGAGAAGTTAAGGGATATTTCTTTAGCCAGTAATTACATTCCCAATGTCAAAAAAATTGAAATTATTACGCCCGCAAAAGAGGGGATTGGCGCGAGCCGTAAGGCCTATTTGGAAAACGGGGGTAAAGTCGTGGATGAGACAGTCACGGCTTGGAAAGATAGTGAGGGTTTTACTTTAAAACTAGACATTAATGGACAGCGGGCCCTGCCTTGGTTTGATGAATTTCACTTCCGTTATTATATTGAAGAGGCAGATCATAAAACCCTTTTCAGGCCATCCATTTTATACCAGCCTCGGAGTGACTTCATGGTGGGCCTTCAAACGAAAATATATAACTGCGCTCTTGGCAGGGAGTTAAATGTAATTTGTGCCTCTATGAAATCTTATTATGAAACCAATCAACCAACCTCTAAAACCCGTTTGAAGGAGATCAGGAAGAGCCTTAAATAGCTAGGAATGTCTAAATAGCCGGGCATGTGAAGTTAGATTTTGGAATTTTAGATATTTAGATATTGAATTCCCTTAGCCATATAATATGGTCTCCCCAAGCTGCCCCGATTAGGGGCCGCCTAGAACCCTACAGAACATAAGCTTGCGCCCCATGAACTGTGGGGTTTGCAATTATCCCTGATGATCGAGCATGTTCGATCGACCTGTGGTTATGTGTGAGCTATTAAGAGTGCTCTACGACTGCCATCCACGCCATCCGCGAAAGGATTTAACTCCCCAACGTTCACCGCCGCGATTGCAAAATCGCCACACGCCTATTTGCCCAAGACATGACCGTGAACTCCCGCAACAGGCCCGCTCGTGAGAGAACTTCACGAAAGATGTTGCGCCCTGAGGCGGCTTATTTTGTTAGGGCCGCCGCGATCGTATTCTTATTATAGGGTTTTTGAATAATGCCCGCATTTGGGAATTGCTGCCCGATGGCGGCGGTGTCGCCATATCCGGTCGCAAACAAAAATGTTATGCTATGTGCTTGCAGCGCCGCCGCAATTGGCTCGCTGGTTTCACCGCCCAAATTCACATCTAGCAGGGCGAGGGAAATCGTCTCGCGCTCCAGAATATCCAAGGCGGCTGCGACATTTGCGGCGACATGGACTTTCGCGGCCCCGAGTTCCGAGAGGGCGTCTTCGGAGTCCAAGGCGATGATCATATTATCTTCGACCAAGAGCACCTCTCCGGAAATGACATTGTCTGTCTCCGGCTTGACGGGATCAACGGCAGCCGATTGCGAGCCGACCGCGACGAAAGCATTAATATGGAGCGCGGGGATTTCGAACCGCGCTTCCAATCCCGTTTCCGCATACTCCACAGTCGCCGTGCCGTTTAATTCATAGGGCACAGACCGTTCGATAATGGTTGAGCCGAAGCCGCGCCGGGTGGGGGCGGAGGTAATGGGCGGCCCGTCAATTTCGCGCCAGCCCAGCGACAGAGCGCCGCCTAATTCTTTTTGGATTGTGATTTTTACCTTCCCAACATCGGTAGACAGAGCGCCGTATTTGGCCGAATTCGTGACGAGCTCATGCACCACCAATGAAAGCGTTGTGAACGCTGCGGGTTCGACCAAGGGGTCCGGTCCCGTGATTGTTACCTTATCAAACTTGCTGCCAAGGTAGGCTTCGGATTCGGTTCGAATTAATTCATGAACGGACGCGGGGGCCCAATTTTCCCGGGTGATTTGGTCATGCGCGCGGCCCAGCGCGTGGATGCGTCCGCCGATTGTTTCCGTGAAGTCAGATACGCTCTGTCCCTCCGAACTGGTCTGGGTGATCAGACTGCGGATCAGGTTGAGAATATTTCGCACGCGGTGGTTCAGTTCCGCGATTAAAAATTCCTGCTTTTCGTGGGAGCGGGCGCGTTCTTTATTCGCCGCGTCCGTCATGCGTAACACGACTTCCAGCAGCGTCATGCGCAAGGCTTCTGCCGCGTTAATTTCTATCTGTGTCCAAGGCGCGCTCTCGCCCCGAACGATTTGCCGCCACGCTTCAAAACTCTTTCGAGGTGTCAGGCGGACCCCGTTCGGGCCGTGCTCTGCAGGTTTCTCCGGATTACCCGCCCAATTGACGGATTGCGCAATTTCGCGGCGGAACAGAACGATGTAATCCCGCGGACTGCGCGAGACCGGAAGGACGAGCAATCCCGCCGCGCGGTCAATAAAATCGCCGGCTTTCGGATAGACGTCGCTCAATTTGCTCTGCGCATAGATGCGGCTGGCCGCCGTTGTATTTAGGAAGCGGCTGAGGCCTTTGAATTCGTCTTCGGTCGGCGTGTCGCCATGGGAAATGAATTTCTCGTCGATCCAGCCGATAACGCCGTCAAAGGGGATAACGCCTTCTACCGCGGAGACGATGGTTTCGAAATTATCTGCAATACTGCTGTTCTCCGCCATTTGCGACATAAGCTGGTCGTGCAAAATGCGTCCGCGCGCGGTTTCCTCACGCTCCTTATCGCTCTCTTTTTGGTCAAGTACGAAGGAAAAAAGCTGGCCGAATAATTCCGTTGCAGTGCGAATGTCGTAGGATAAGGTCTTGGGCGTGTCGTGATGGCAGGAGAACAAGCCCCAAAGCTTACCGCGCTTAATGATAGATACGGACATAGAGGCGCCCACGCCCATATTCTTCAGATATTCCAAATGGATCGGCGAGACAGCGCGCGTCGTGCTGAGGGAAAGGTCGAGCGGTTCGCCGTCTGGATTGGTGGCCGGAACAATCTCATGGCCGTCATCATTGACGTCGCTGATGATGCGCAAAAGGCTGCGTTTATATAAGGCGCGCGCCTGTTTCGGGATATCCGACGCCGGATAGCGCAGGCCCTTGAACGGCTCCATGCCCGGCTTCAGAGATTCCGAAATGACCGTCCCGCTGTCATCCGGTTCAAAACGGTAGACCATAACACGGTCAAATCCGGTCAGCGCCCGAACTTGACGGGCCGCGACATCGCATAAGGTTTGAATTGTTTCGGCTTTGCCCACCCGGTCAATCATAGGGCGCACATAGGCGTTGTAGTCGGTACGGCGGGAGTCGGGATGGCGTTCTAATTCAATAATAACGGATCGCCCCGAAATGTGAACGGCGACATCAAACAGACCGTATCCCTGCTTTATTTCCATACCGAATAATCGCTCTACAGCATCGTCAGAGCCGACAAGTTGAAGCTTTGCGCGAATGTCATGCATTGCCGAACCGGAGAACCGATCGAGGAACGGGCGGCCAATCAGATCAAACGGGTCCTCGCCGAGGAATGCTTCTACATTCTTAGAGGCATGGTTGATAATCCAATCGGAAGAGACGGAGATTAGCGCCCCGAAAGATTGGACTCGGCCCAAGATATGAATGGGCTCACGATCACAATTTGTTAGATCGACTGTCTCTCTTGATTGAGATGAATGCGACGTATCAGGCGACGACATAATCAGGCGTCCTCATCGTGCGAGCTGCGTTAAATGCCGCTCGAAACAGGTCAAAACAGGCAATGGCGCCCGCGACGACATCATCTGCGCCGCGCCCGGTAGCCGGTAATGATTTTAATGTTGTCAGCACAGCTGCCCACTCTCGTTCCAAAACTTCATCTCGCAATAAATGAGACGCTGCGTTCACCCGCGGATCGCGGGTTTTGCTCCACTGTTTCGTCAGCACTTTAGCGCCAAGATGAGATCCTGCAATAACATAGGTTACGCCGAGTTCGGACATCGCAGACGGTATATCCGCAATAGCTAAGCCGGTGGTCGGCAGTCCCAATGCGTGTATGTCTTGCGTCGCCTTATCTAACCGGAGCCGCGTTAGCGCAAAATCCCCCTGAAACGCTTTATCAAGCGCGCTGTAAGCCGCGTGGTGAGCGACCGCAAAAATAGAGACGTCAGCATAATGTGCTAAATCAAGATCTTTCGCGATCTCGTCCAGACGAAGATGAGCCGCTCGCGTTTCTTCGCGAAGCCTGGTTCTAAGTGATGGACCGCTGATGTTGGTTCGGTCTTCCATGCGCTATCTTACCGCGATGCCGCGCGAGGCACAATGAGAGTCTTCTGTTCAGTCGTTTGGCGGTTTTCGCTCAGGCTTTATTTTCCTCTTAACTGCTACTCGGCAGCAATATATTTAAAATGCCCGGGGAAATAAAGGACGGAGGCGGTCTTGAGTGCATAGGTCGGACCGCCTCCCGCTTTCTAGAAATATGCGCTACCGCCCGAAATCCCGTATCCCACATCACGATATTCAGATCAGTAGCGCGAGTTTGGGATAGCGACCCCAAACTGAACAACGCCTAAAAAAAAGGCGCAATTATACTTAATTCCGATTCATCATGAAGACTGGGTTAAGCGAGGCGGGCCAAAGACCGTAGGGGAGGGTTAAATTATTTGGGTGAAGTTCGCCGCCAAAATGGGGCGAACTTCATTTGATACGCCTAAAGGAGCCGGGTTTATTCCGTAGCTGCGGCTGCTTCTTCCGCTGCCTTCTTCGCGGCCACTCGAGCTTTTGACTCTTCGAGGATTTTCAGGATCGTCGCCAGATCGCCATTGCCAAAGCCGGATTGTCCGGGCCCTTGTCTCTCGGCAAGTTTGACATGCATCGGCGCGGTTTTATCTGCATAATGTTCGTCAAAGAAAACTCGGGCATCTGCCGATTTATCCCGAATAGTGAAGGTCGGGTAACCGCCACCGCCATAAGAGCGCGCGACTTGCAGGGCGCCAATATAATTCGTTTTGTTAGGTTCAACTTCGAATGTGCCGAAAATATCGATGCGGTCTGATTTCGTATAATAGGTCGTGGCGGTTGTGCCATTGGAATCATAGCACCAGATACGGGTGATAACATATTTCCCCGGCGGCATGGTTTTTACATAGAGCTGCTTGCTGGAGGAAGCGAATTTTGTTTGAGTCAAGCTTTTGGACTTGAGCTTAAAGGTGCTGGAGCTGATTTCGATACGCTCCGCCGGGCCGTATTTTCCGGTCTCTAATTCCGGCGAAATTTTAAAGCCCGACTTATTACACGTACCGTCACTGGCTTGGAAAGCGATGGCGGATTTGCCGACAGCCTCCGTAGGGGCTTCCAGGCTGGAAAGCGGCAGGTTGATGGGCTTAGGTGCGCTGGCGCACCCAGTTAGAAACGCGGCGCTGATTGCCGTGGCTAGAAATATTTTCGGTTGTGTGAATGGCATGATAATCTCCCCGGATTTTTTCAAATCTATGGCCTGTGTATGTTTGGAATGCAACCTTGGACATTTTTGGGGGGGTAAGTTTTAATTCTAAGTCTTAGGGGGCGTCTCTAATAATGGAACCCGATGTGGCTTACGGTCTGTTCCGCCCATGTTTGTCATGGCTGCCGACCCATTCATCTGACACGACTGCCGAGGCGAGCGAAATCTCTCCGGCCAGCACTGCGCCTGCAATTATCTCTATGAGTTTTTCGACTTTGCCGCTGCCGTAGCAATCCATCATTTCCAGCGCTTCGCGCTGCGAGCCGAGGCCCGTGCCGCCGCCGTAAGTTGCGACGATGAGCGACGGAATGGTAATGGACCAATAGAGGTCATTATTCGGGAGCAGCTCCGTATAGGTGATGCCTGTGATGGCTTCGGTGACATTGGCTTCGTCCTGTCCCGTGGCGATAAAGATGGAGGCGACGCCGTTCCCGGGGTGGACGCAATTATTACTCGCCCCGACGAGCAGCGCTCCGGTGGTCGAGACTTGGCGCGCGCGGTACATGTCGCGCGTATCGGCGCGGGTCATTTGTTTCATAATATCATGGGGCAGCACGGCTTCGGCAATCACCCGCGCGCCGCGCGCATGGAGGCTGTTTATGGCGGAGTGTTTCTTCTCGGTCTCAATCGAGCCTGAGAGGGTGAAGCGCATCGGGGCGGGGTAATTGGCTTCGATCCAGCGGCAGGCGGCCTGCGCGGCTTTGCTGCACATGTTCTGGCCCGCCGCATCGCCCGTCGTAAAGTTAAAGCGCGTGTAGCACATTTTGGCGACGACATATTGTTCGATGTGGGAGAGCTTGCCGACCGAGGTGGTGGTCTCGGCTTGGGCTTTGACTTGGTCGAAATTTGCGCGCAGCCAGTCGCGAAAGGCTCGGGCCTCGCGCGCGCTTTCGAAATGAAAGACGGGGGCGCGCTGCATGAAGCGCTCGATGATGGTGGTCTTCACACCGCCCGCCGCAGAGAGGATGCGCATGCCGCGAGAATAGCTCGCGACCAAAGTGCCTTCTGTTGTCGCCATGGGGACGTAGAAATCGCCCTGTGCGTGTTCGCCGTTTACTCGCAGCGGCCCCGCTAGGCCTAGCGGCATTTGCGTGACGCCGATGGGGTTCTCGACATTGCCTTGCAGCGTGTCGGGGTCGAGCGACATATGCGAGATATGGGTCGTCGCCGCCCCTGTCTCGGCGGTGATAAAGTCCTGCCGCGCCTTAATGATCTCCGGCTGGAAATTATTGCCGGAAATGCGGGGGATGAATTTGGGGGTATCGGTCATATTTGAGCCGCATCGGCTTTGCGGACGTCATAGGTCATGTTTTGATCGAACAGCGGGGTCGAGAGATAGCGCTCGGCGAAGCTTGGGATGATGGTGACGATGCGTTTGCCGCGCATATTGGGACGCGCGCCGACGATGAGCGCAGCGGCGACAGCGGCGCCGGACGAAATCCCAATCGGCACGCCGTCTTCTGCCGCGACATGTTTGGCGGTGCCAAAGGCGGCTTCGCTCTCGATGGTCACGACATCATCAATCAGGTCCGTGTCGAGGTTATCCGGGATAAAGCCCGCGCCGATGCCTTGAATTTTATGCGGGCCTTTGGTGCCTTCGGAAATCATCGGGCTGCCGACGGGTTCAACGGCAATGATCTGGCAGTCTGGGTTTTTCTCTTTCAGGAAACGTGCCGTCCCCGTCAGCGTGCCGCCCGTGCCGACGCCCGCGATAAAGGCATCGACTTGGCCGTCCGTGTCGGCCCAGATTTCCGGCCCTGTCGTGGCGTAGTGGATGGCGGGGTTGGCGGGATTATCAAACTGCCCCGGCATAACCGCGCCGGGCGTGGTCGCAACGATATCGGCGGCGACTTTCATGGCGAGCGGGATGCCGCCGGAGGCTTCCGTGAGGACAAGCTCTGCGCCGAGAAGCTGCATCATTTTGCGGCGCTCTGCACTCATTTGCTCGGGCATAACAAGGATAGCCTTATAGCCTTTCGCTGCGGCGGCGAAGGCAATACCAATGCCCGTATTTCCCGAGGTGGGCTCCACGAGGGTTCCGCCAGGTTTCAGCGTGCCGTCCCGCTCCATCGCTTCGACCATGGCAATGCCGATGCGGTCTTTAACCGAGGCGATGGGGTTGAAAAACTCGAGCTTGAAGCAGAGGTCCGCCGGCAGACCCGCGGTGATACGCGGCAGGCGAATAAGCGGGGTGCCGCCCATCGTGTCGAGGATGCTGTCATAGATTTTACCGCGAGGTGAGGCTGGCATAGAGGACTCCATCATTTATTGTCGGAACAAGTGTAAGCGACCGTGTGGAGCAGGGGAAGCGGCTTTATGTTTTAGGTCATTTCATCTGCGGCCTGGCGCAGCTCTACCTCTCGGAGCTGCCCCGCATCGCGGTGCATTTCGAAAGTGCCTTGCCGTCCGCCGACGCGCCAAACGCCGGTGATATGATCTGTCTTGGGATTGACTTGCCCGGAATAGGCAATCTCAAATAGAAACGCCGGATGCGTTGTTTGATAACTTTTGACGAAGCCAATGGTCTTGCCTTTTAGGTCACCTGAAATTCTCGCCAAGAGCATTTGTCCGGGCGCGTGGGATTCCGTTATCTCGCCTGAAATAGCCGCGCCGGATTGATGCAGCTCGCAGTCAAAATTGACATTCGGGATATGGGTTTGCGGGTAGCGATATGTCCCCGCCCAAAAGCCGGAAACAGATTTCATTTATTCTACGCCCGTCGACCCAAACCCGCCATCGCCGCGCAGAGTTTCGTCTAGGTCTTCAACCCGAAGAAAATCGGGCTGGGTGATGGGGCTGATAATCATTTGCGCGATGCGCTCGCCGCGCGTGATCGTGAAAGGCGCGTTTCCGTGATTGATCAGCAAGACTTTGACTTCGCCGCGATAATCCGCGTCGATCGTTCCGGGCGTGTTCAGACAGGTGACTCCATGCTTATAAGCAAGGCCGGACCGCGGCCGAATTTGCGCTTCATATCCCGCGGGCAGGGCCATGGCGAAGCCCGTGGGAATCAATGTACGTTCTCTTGGCGCGATAACAATATCTTCGCCAACCGCGGCCCGCAGATCTGCGCCGGCGGCGAGGGCTGTTTCAAATTTGGGAAGCTGTAATTCGCCAAAATGCTCCAGCGTTTTAAGTTTGACGGTAAGTTTCATTCTTGATTGTCTTCCGCGATTATTGGGTGATCCGAGATTATCATTTTAACGCCTTCGTTGACGGCTATCGAAGCGCTGGACGCTACGCTATCAGCATTTGGAGGGGCTTCATATATATTTTCAGATTCGGTTTCGCGTAGGGCTGCGGCTTCACGTTCCGCCGTTTCTTTTTCAGCGTTTAGATCTTCAGCGTTCCGATCTTCAGCGTTCCGATCTTGCGGGGGATGGGTTCTTCCTGCCGCGGAAAACTTTGCCAAACGTCCTTCCAAAATTTCCCGCGCCTCTTCGGATAAAGGATGGCCTTTGTACACGTAATCCAGCGCGTCTTCTTTCCAATATACGGTAAGACTATCCGTGTCCGAACTGTCAAAATTTTGAGAGAGAACGAAAGGCACACCTGTAGCTAAAATCGGGTAATCAGCTTTCGACGGGATAACATCATTACGGCGGCACATGATGGCCCGAATGGGGAACCCGTCAATCTCTGCCAGATGGCCGTCCTCTTCGTCATATAGTGAGGCCAAGAAACCGACAGCCGGGCGATAGGAGGCAATTCGGGCTTCGCCTTGACCATCCTCGGACGCGATAGCTTCCATGATAAGCGCTTCACAATGGGCGACATTATCTGCCCAAGCCGGCTGGCTTAAACCAAAAATTGCTGCCGTGAGTATCAGGCGTCGTTTCATGAGAATGTTTCTCCAACTTTTAGTGCCAATTTTCGTGCAATGGCGCGTTTATTGGCGCGGGTCCAGTTTTCCTCGCCGTCCTGCGTCACGAGAGTCACCGCATTGTGGCTACCGCCCATGACATCGCCCGAGACATCATTAGCGACAATCCAATCACAGCCTTTGCGGTCGCGTTTCGCCCGCGCGAGCTTTACGACATCATGAGTCTGCGCCGCAAAGCCAATGCAAAGTTTGGGGCGTGTTTTATGTTTGCAAACCTGCGCCAGAATATCGGGATTATCGACCATCTCCAGCGGCGGAACGCCGGACTTTGGCTTAGGCGCTTTTTTATCGTAAGACGTTGCGGGCCGCCAATCCGCGACGGCGGCAACCGAGACAAAAATATCGGCGGGCAGCGCGTCTTCTACTGCGGCTAGCATCTCTCTGGCGCTTTCCACATCAACGTGCGTGACGCCATGCGGCGCGGGCAGGGCGGTCGGTCCGGAGACGAGCGTCACTTGCGCGCCTTGATCGGCTAGCGCCTGCGCAATCGCATAGCCCTGCCGTCCGGAAGAATGGTTTGAGATATAGCGAACGGGGTCAATGGCTTCGCGCGTGGGCCCTGCTGTGACGACGGCTTTGCGTCCAGTCAGCGGTTTGTCTGCGCGGAGGCCGTCCAAAGACATATCGCCCATCAGCGCGCCTTGCACCGCGTCGGCAATCGCGTCAGGTTCAGCCATACGGCCCGGTCCATATTCGCCGCAGGCCATTTCGCCGACATCAGGTCCGATAAATAATGCGCCGTCATCGGCGAGTATTTTGACATTGCGCTGCGTCGCGGCGGCTTCCCACATGCGGACATTCATCGCGGGCGCATAGAGCACGCGCTTATCCGTCGCCAGCAGGGTTGTTGTGGCCAAATCATCTGCGACGCCATGCGCCGCGCGGCTCATCAAATTGGCGGTCGCAGGCGCAACGACAATCATATCGGCAGAGCGGGAAAGTTCGATATGGCCCATCTCGGCTTCCGCATCGAGTTCCCAAAGGTCTGTAAAGACGGTCTCGCCCGATAGTGCGCCTGCCGAAAGCGGCGTCACAAATTCGGTCCCGCCTTTGGTCAAGATAACTTGGCTCTCAACCCCGCGCCGCGCCAGCTCGCGAATGAGCAGTAAAGATTTATAAGCCGCAATCCCGCCGCCAATAATAAGTAAAACCCGTTGTGACATAGGCCATATGTAGGTCGGCGACGGGGGGAGTGCAAAGGGTAATGGCGGAAGTGGAAGCTACGCATAATATTACCCCATTCACAGTCATACACACCTCATTACGAAGTTAGCGCTGTATCAGACCGTAGAGTTGATTAGAGAGCCCCCATGAATTTTCGTGATTTTCTTTTGCTGTTTACGGTTTGCTTTGTTTGGGGTCTGAACATTGTGATTACGCGCTGGGTTGTGTTTGACGCGGCCGTGCCGCCGATCTTCTTTGCGGGCATTCGGTTTCTGGGCGTTGCGGTTTTGCTGCTGCCGTTCTTGCGGCCTATCCCAAAACAGCTGGGTATGCTGTTCCTGATTTCATTTTTCATTGGGTCAGGCCATTTCGCTTTGCTTTTCGTTGGCTTGGCGAATGCCGAAGCCTCTGCTGCATCAATTGTCGGGCAATTGGGCGTGCCGTTTTCGACGCTCATGAGCATGGCTTTTTTAGGCGAGACGATTGGGTGGCGCCGCGGCCTCGGTATCATGCTGGCGTTCGCAGGTGTGTTTTTAATTGCCGTTGACCCGGAGAGTTTCTCGGTTTCCATTGGCCTTCTCTATATCGCGGGGGCCGCATTTATCGCTTCGATTGGCGGGATTTTGATGAAACGGATTACGCCTGTCTCCGTTTTTCAAATGCAGATTTGGATCGGCATTTTTTCTTTCGCGCCGCTCTTCGTCGTGTCTGCCTTTTTGGAAACGGGCCAATGGGGCGCATTTGTTTTGGGCAGTTGGCCCGTTTGGGTAGCAACGATTTTCGCAGTGGTTGGGGTGTCTATTTTCGGGCACGGCGCGTTTTATCATCTCATTAAAAAATACGATATCTCGCTGCTGTCTCCGTTAACGCTAATGACGCCAATTTGGGGCGTTGTGCTGAGTATAGTTTTACTCGGCGACGCCATTACCGCTCGGCTCGTCTTGGGCGCAATTATCTCGCTAGGCGGCGTTTTCGTGATTGCCGTGCGGCCCAACAGAACACTGCCGGAGGCGGGCATGGGCAAGAAGCTTGGCAGCGGCGGATCGTAGTGAAGACAGTTATTTTCGACATAGACGGGACGCTGGCGGATATTGAACATCGCCGCAGGTTTCTGGACGGCACCCGCCCGGATTGGCGCAGGTTCAATGCCGCGATGGGGGACGACACGCCCAACCTGCCGATTGTGAATTTATATAAAGTGCTTTGGGCCAGCGGCGCCTATGATTTGCAAATCGTAACGGGGCGCAATGAGGCCTTTCGCAAGATCACAGAGACTTGGCTGACGTGGAATGAAATCCCCTTCAACCGGGTGTTAATGCGCGCGGACAAGGACCAACGCACCGATAATATCATCAAAGGCGACATTCTCGCGCAGCTCCGAGCCGAAGGCCGGGACATCGCCTTCGCCGTAGATGACCGTCAACAAGTCGTCGATATGTGGCGCGCAAATGGGGTGACCTGTTTGCAGTGTGATGTTGGGGATTTTTAGGATTTGCTAAACAGGCGTTTCCAAAAACTAGGATTTTTTATCGGAGCGTATTTTTTTGAAATTCGAACCTTCTTTTGGATTCTGTTTCGTATTCATGGATTTTTAAATGACTTACGGACTTTGGATCGTCGTGGGTTTTGGCGCATCTTTCGCACAAACAGTCTGTCTCACTGATATCTATCCAGCCTTGATCTAGGGCCTCTAAGCGCATGGCGACCTCCAAGTTGTCTAAATCTGCAGACAAAGATGTATAGAAATCGGTTTCGCAATTTGCGCAACTCAGAGAATATTGAAGGTGAATTTGATGTTCTATTCCCCCTAAACTATCTGAAACGTTCCTCACAATTGCGCAGCCGCCCAACTCGCGCCGAGGGCTATCGCTGCACCTATTCCTGCATAAGCGATGGCCCGCAGGGCGTCCCTTTTTCGGGGCTCGGCTACGGAGGCGCGGTTTGTTGAGAGGTCTATTTCCCCGTCGGCCCAAGCTTTTGCGAGTTTGGCGATATTATCTGTCGCGTCAGGCAAGACCGCGAGCGTGCGGCGGGTTTTACCAATCCCGTCGAGAAAATCATTTAAGTAACGTTCCGGCCCAAGCTCTCTACGCACGGCTTTGGTGACAATGGGGCGAGAGGCTTCCCACATATCAAATTCGGGGTCGAGCCGGCGCGCGACGCCTTCGGCCTGCATCATCGTTTTTTG
>ENA-ORXR01001003-ORXR01001003.1-marine-metagenome-genome-assembly--contig:-NODE-1003-length-32236-cov-5.248733_pt1 | contig 32236 bp, 29 predicted proteins | sample MGYA00237866_ERZ511479 | MGnify/ENA metagenome assembly ERZ511479
CCATTTCGCTGCTGCGCAAAACAGGCGCGCTGGACAGCACAATGAATTTGGCCAGACAATATGCGAGAGAAGCCCGCGAAGCGCTCAATGTCTTTAAGGCAAGTGAATGGCGCGAGACGCTGGAAGATTTAGCAGATTACGTGGTTGAGCGGATTAATTAGATTATTAGGGTTTCAAAGCTCTACGTTTCTAATAAATTATCGCTTTGAGACTCTCTGAAATGATAGGTAAATTCAATAAATAAAGAATCTGCAATGCTAGTATTAAACCGAATACAAATAAGAACCCTTTTCTGTACGTATGGAGATGTTGAAACATCAAACCAATAAATATAGCCAATCCAATACTTGTAAAAATAACAGATGTATATCTAAGCGCCCCCATAAAGCTCAAGAAAGTACCACTCCCAAAATCAGACTTTGGGTAATCTCCAAATAAAGTTCCAAACATGTAAAAAGTTAAAAAAACTGTACCCGCGCACATCCAAAGTCTTCCCATATTTTTCGGAATCAGCTTATATATGACAATAGCTAGGGGTATTGATATTGTGCTGGCAAATACGATAAAATTGACAAAGGTTGATGATACCGTAGGTACAAGCGGAATTAAGCCAATTATTCCTCCAATCCAACTAGATACCTTTTCCCATTCGACAGCTACGAAATAAAAAATACGTAGAAAGTCTAAACGTTCAATCGATGTCAAGTTTTCGACGGCTGCTATTATAGGAAGGGAAGCAAGCATCCCTCTGAAGAACCAAAGCTTAGGGAGATGTTTTTGCAAAAAGTTCTTCTCTTTAGGCATCTCACTCATAGCCGCCGCTCCGCACCCACCTTAATCGCCCCCGCAAGCATTGCCAGTAACAGCAACACCCAAAGCGAGCCTATCATTCCGCTGAGCACTAAGGCGGCGGCGATGAGGGCGCAGAGCAGTGCTGCCCCGGCATAGGCGATCGACACTTTGGCGTGGCTCCAACCAGATCTAATGAGCCTTTGATAGAGGTGTGAACTATGGGCTTTGAGCAGGTTTTCGCGGCGCTTTAGGCGGCTGAGCATGGTCATGAAAATATCGGCGAGGAAGGGCAGCAATAAGATCGGCCCGACATAAAGCAGCGGCATATTAGGCGCCTCTTTGACCAGCAAAAGCGAGGCTATGGCAAAGAGAAAACCGGCCAATAGCGAGCCGACATCGCCGCAAAATATCTGCGCTTTGACCTTAAAATTATAGGGTAAAAATCCAAGTATGCCGAAGACCAAAGCCCCTGCTAAGACAGCCGCCATTGTCGCGCCCACGGCTAAGGCTATTGCGGTTAAGGCGAGGCTGGCAATCAGCATAAAGCTACCCATAAATCCGTTCGCGCCGTCCATAAAATTCACGCCGTTCACGCAGACGAATATCCACAGCACCGCTCCAATCAGCCCTGCCCCATAAGGCAAAGCGATTTCAAACGCGCCGATAGGCAAAGCGGCAGGCGGGCCAATCACGCGCACCGCCACGGCGCTTATACCAATCAACAGCGCAAATTTTATCAGCGTGCGGCCCTCATAAATGTCATCAAATAATCCAAGCGCAGCAATCCCAAAACACAAAATCAAAAGATAAGGCCATTCAGGGCCGAGAGATAATTGTGGATAGAACAGCCCTGCCCCGAGGCCCATCATACCGAGCGCGGCGACCAGTCCGAGCCCGCCAGATGTCGGGGTTGCGGCGGCGTGATTAGAGCGGTCATTGGGAATATCCCCGACCCCTGCCCCGACCATAAAGCCGCTAAACGCCAGCGAGACGGCAAAGGCCATCGCGCCTAAATGCAGGAGAGGCATAAGCGATGAGACCATCACGCGCCGCCTAAGACGACAGCTTCGCACCACCAGTCCGGCGCCCCCGCGCAGATGGCGGCCTCGGCTTTTAGCAGCGCACGGTCATTTTCAAATATGCCAAAACAGGTCGCGCCTGAACCTGACATACGCGCGAGCTGACAGCCATTTTGCGACGATAACATCCGCAGCACATCGCCAATGACAGGAGCCTGGGCTATCGCAATGGGTTCCAAATCATTGCGCCCATCCAATGCGCGGGAGAGAAGGTCGCCCTTTTGCTTTATCGGGCGCGGGGTTTCACGGATATTAGGCGAGGCGTCAAAGGCTTTAAATATTGACCCTGTTGAGACAGCCACACGCGGATTGATAAGCAAGGCTTGCAGCGGTTCCATATCGGGTAATAGCCGTATATCTTCGCCAATCCCCGTCATATGGGCAGTCTTTGAGTGCAGGCAAACAGGCACATCCGCGCCTAATGAGACTGCCGTGTTTAAATCATCCGCGCCGCACATACGCAGCACAGCCGCCGCATTGGCACTGCCCCCGCCTATCCCGGCCGAGACGGGTAGGTTTTTCTCAAGCGTGACCACGTGCGGTTTGGCTTTGACCGCGTCCAGCGCGCGCAAGATGAGGTTATCGCTCTCCGCTGTCAGCCCTGCCCCGAAAGGCCCGCTAATAGACAGTGTTGTTGCATCCGCCTCAACCATCTCAAGCTCATCGCCAATATCGGCAAAGACCACGAGGCTGTCGAGCGGATGATAGCCGAAAAAGGGATCGGCGGGGTCTTTTATAATGCGCCCGACATGGAGCGTGAGATTTATCTTCGCCCTCGCTTTGTCTTTTTTCGTCTTGGCAATTATGGCGCGGCCTTAAGATTTTTTTGAACGGTATCAAACTGACCTTTTAATTTCAGCTTGATATGACCGCGTTCTTCATCTGTGGGATCAAATTCAAGCGCCCGCTCCCATTGATATCCCGCCTCGCGGTAACGACCCAGCTTCCAATAGGCATCGCCCAAATGGTCAATGATGGTGGCCGAGCTTGGCGATAATTTAACCGCGTCTTCGAGCTTATTTTTAGCCTCGGTATATTGGCCTAATTTATAATGCGCCCAGCCGAGACTATCGACAATTGCGCCGCTATTAGGCTCAATCTCAATCGCTTTGCGGATCATTTCAAACGCCTCGGTCAGATTCTCGCCGCGATCCACCCAAGTATAGCCCAGATAATTTAGCGCGTCGGCATTATCAGGTTCAATTTCAAGCACGCGCTTGAAATCCGCCTCAGCTTTGCTCCATTGTTTTGTGCGTTCATAAGAAATACCGCGAAAATAAAGCGGCTGCGTATTCGCCTTTAGATCTTCTTCGGACATGCTGTCGACAAGCTCTTTATAGATCGGCAGCGCGTCTTCATAATTCTCGCGAATAAGGCGCGCGCGTCCTAAGGATTCGCGCGTGATGAAAGACGGATGCTTGGCATTGACAGCTTCAAGCACGTTAAGCGCTTTATCATCATCTTCTTGCGAGAAATAAACATTGGCTTCAGCCAGCTTGGCGGAGACAATGTAAAGAGAGTCCTCAGGGATATCTTTATACAGCCGCAAAGCTTCATCAGAGCGTTCCGTATTGTCGAGTAAATCCCCTAGCCACAAGACAGCTTTGTCATGACGCGGATCTAGGTTGAGCGCCATGCGCAAAAAGACTTCGCCCGCATCGCGCGCGCGGTTCGCGACGAAGAAATTATAAGCCGGCTCTGTCATCGCCCGGGCGGCTTCTTGGGTCGGTGTCGGGAGGCCTTCAATCGGTTGCCCGTTTTTCAAGGCCTCAATATAGGCGGCGATAGGGCCTGTTTCGAAAAAGTCATTTTGCTTGGAAAAAGCTTCAAGCTCTTCCAAGGCCAGATCATTTTCGCCAATAGAATGCAAAAAGCGCGCTTTAGCCAAACGTGTTTCAATGGCGGATTGTCCATTTTCCTCCGCAACCAGAAACGCCGCTTTGGCCGCCTCTGCATCGCCGATAAGCGCTTCGGCCTTGGCAATTTGTAAATCGGCCAAGTTTTGAAAGTAAGCGCCCCCGCCCACAGTTCTGAATGTTACGCGCGCGGATTCCAAATCATTGGCCGCGACATAGCTCCATCCTTCCATTATACCCATCGCAATGCCCATTGTCAAATCGCCCGTGGCCGGATTAAAATAATCCTGCGCTTGGGTGTTACGGCCTTGCTTGAAAGCTTTTTGCCCAAGCAGCATGAGCGCCATAGGTTCTTTATCGTCTTTTTGATTAATCTCGATCGCCAATGTGCGGGCCAGATTAATGTCTCCCGCCGTCACAGCCGAAGACATGGCGCGGCGGCCCAAGGAGATATCCCCCTCTGCCCGCGCAAAGGCTTTGGAATAATAATCAGAGCGGGCCCCAGAATCCTCAAGGTAATGGGCGTAACTTCCCGCGAGATAATCCCCAAAGAGCTTACCTTCCGGCGACGGTTCGTCCCCGGCATAACTCGCTGTTCCGGCTGTTTGGCAAGACATCAACATGACAGCCGCACATGCGGTTATAAATAAATTCAGTTTCATCAAATTCTCTCTGTCCTAAGACCTAGTGCATCCCGCCTATTACATATTTGGATAGTTAGGGCCACCGCCGCCTTCAGGGACTGTCCACACAATATTTTTACTGGGATCTTTAATATCGCAGGTTTTACAGTGGACACAATTTTGCGCATTAATCTGAAAACGCGGATGAGAGCCGTCATCCTCGGTTAGGACTTCATAGACGCCAGCCGGGCAATAACGCTGCGCGGGTTCGTCATATTTGGGCAGATTAATTTGGATCGGCACGGAGGTATCGATCAGCTTTAAATGACTGGGCTGTTCTTCGCCGTGATTTGTCGCCGAGAAAGACACATTGGTTAGGCGGTCAAAGGATAAGATGCCGTCCGGCTTGGGATAATCAATCGGCTTGTAATCAGCGTCCAGACCTGTGGATTGCGCGTCGTCTTTTTTATGGCCCAATGTGGCCGTGCGGTTTTTCGAGAATATCTTCCCGATATTCATGACCGCGCCGACAATGTTAATTTTCGCGAGGGTCGCGGACCACATATCCATACCGCCCAACGCCATACCGCCAAGCAGCGGGCCAAAGCGCGCATTGAGCGGCGCAACATTGCGCACGGGGTAAAGGTCTTTGCCCACAGGGCCTTCGCGCAAGGCTGTGTCATAGGCGGTGAGTTCATCAGAGGCCCGTCCCGCTATCAACGCGGCGTGAGCGGCTTCTGCCGCTTCGATGCCGGAATGCATGGCGTTGTGGTTACCTTTGATGCGCGGCAAGTTGACCAGTCCCGCTGAACAGCCCAGCAATGCCCCGCCAGGGAAACATGTTTTCGGCACAGACTGAATACCGCCCTTGGTCACGACGCGCGCGCCATAGGCCACACGTTTACCGCCTTCGAGGACTTTGGCAATATCAGGATGATGCTTCCAGCGCTGCATTTCCGCGTAAGGATAAAGATGCGGGTTTTTATAATTCAAATCGACAATATAGCCGAGAAAGACTTGGTTATTTTCGGCATGATAGAGGAATGAACCACCGCCCGCTTTCCAGCCCAACGGCCAGCCTGCCGTATGAACCACTGCGCCCTCATCATGGTTTTCAGGTTTAATGTCCCAGATTTCTTTCATGCCGAGGCCGAATTTGGGCGGCTGAACACCGTCGTCCAAATTATATTTTGCAATCGCGGCTTTGGAGAGTGAGCCGCGCGCACCTTCGGAAAGGAACACATATTTGCCGTGCAGCTCCATGCCAGGCTCGTAACCTTCGCCTTTGGTGCCATCTTTGGAATAGCCAAACTCACCCGCGACGACGCCTTTGACCGAACCGTCTTCATTATAGACCAGCTCTGAACAGGACATGCCGGGGAAGACTTCAACGCCCAGCGCTTCGGCCTGCTCCGCCATCCAGCGGCAGGTATTGGCCATAGAGACAATGTAATTGCCGTGATTATGCATGAGCGGCGGCATCAAGAAGGTCGGCAGAGAAAAGGATCCTGCAGGGCCAAGCAATAATAGCTTATCAGAGGTGACTTCGGTTTTAAGCGGCGCGCCCTTCTCTTTCCAATCGGGCATGAGCCGCGTGAGGCCAGACGGGTCTAGCACCGCGCCTGAGAGGATATGCGCGCCGACTTCGGAGCCCTTTTCCAAAACGACAACGTTACACTCGGCATCCAGCTGTTTTAGACGTATCGCCGCCGACAGACCCGCAGGCCCCGCCCCGACAATGACCACGTCATATTCCATGCTTTCGCGTTCTGGATTAGTTATACCGTTTTCACTCATCAGTAGGACTCGCATTGTTGTCAAAATCTGCCTAGGGAATAAACAGGTTTACGCGGCGAAACAAGCATTCGCTTTGCCGCATGTTACAAATCCGTTTGGGAAAGTTATAAAGCTCATGAGCGAGACACTATCGTTAGGCTGGGAAGAATGGGTTGGCTTGCCGGGATTAGCCTTGCCGGCCATCAAAGCCAAAGTCGATACGGGGGCGCGCACCTCGGCCCTGCATGCCGTTGCGGTAGAGCCATTTGGGACAGAGAAAAACCCGCAAGTGCGCTTTATTATGCACCCGGACCCGGCAGACCCGACCATTGAAGTCATTTGTTCGGCCAAGGTCATAGACCGCCGCAATGTCACCAGTTCCAACGGCACGGCTGAGCTACGCTATGTCATTACCTCTGACATTCATGTCGGCGGGCAGGTTTGGCCGATTGAGATATCCCTAACCAATCGCGAGACCATGGGGTATCGCATGCTCTTGGGCCGCGCGGCGCTGAAAGACGGCGTCTCTGTCGTGCCCGGCGAGTCCTTCCAACAGCCCAAGCTGGATTACGCGGCCTATAAAAAGCGCCGCACAAAAAAGAACGTCACCAAGCGCCCTTTGCGCATTGCCATCCTCACCCAAGAGCCGAAGAATTATTCCAATCGCCGCATGATCGAAGCCGCCGAGGCGCGCGGTCATGTTGTCGACTGCATCCATACCTCGCGCTGTTACATGTCGATTAACGCGCATAAGCCCGAAGTTCATTATGACGGCAAAGCCTTGCCGCGCTATGATGCGGTCATTCCGCGCATTGGCTCCTCCATGACATTTTACGGCATGGCCGTTGTGCGCCAGTTTGAAGCCATGGGCGTTTATTGCCTGAATAAAGCCGGGCCCATCGGGCAATCGCGCGATAAGCTTCTCGCCCATCAAGTCTTAGCTTCGCACCGCCTCGGCATGCCGCAAACGGCTTTTGCCAAGTCGTCTCACGATACCAAAGGCATACTGGATTTGGTCGGCGGCGCGCCTGTCGTCGTCAAGCTGCTTGAGTCAACCCAAGGCAAAGGCGTGGTTCTTGCCGATACGCGCAAGACGGCCTCGGCCTTGGTCGATGCCTTTCGCGGGCTAAACGCGCATTTCCTCGTCCAAGAATTTGTTAAAGAAGCGGGCGGGTCTGACCTGCGCTGCTTTGTGGTGGGCGGCAAAGTCGTCGGCGCGATGATGCGCACAGCCCAAGCGGGCGAGTTCCGCTCTAACGTGCATCAAGGCGGCACGGTCACAAAAGTCACCCTGACCAAAGAGGAGCGCCGCACCGCCGTCAAAGCCGCGCGCATTTTAAAGCTCAATGTCGCGGGCGTGGATATTCTGCGCAGTGATACGGGCCCGAAAATATTAGAGGTCAATTCCTCTCCGGGATTAGAAGGTATCGAAAAGGCGACTAAGAAAGATATCGCCGGCGCGATTATCGAATGTATCGAAGCCAATGTGCCAAGTGTCTTTCGCGCTTCAGCCAAGAGAGCCTAACCATTCCCGCCCCGCTCAATATCGCGATTTTGACGGCTGACCCGTCAAATTATTCCAACCGCCGCATGATGGAGGCCGGACGCGCCGCGGGGCATAATGTCTATCCGCTGCTCTCGCTGGAGCAGATTTTATCTGTCGATGATCATGAATTTGAGCAAAGCCTTTCGCCGAGACCCGACGCCGTTATTCCGCGCATTGGCGTGGCGCTGACCGATTACGGCCATAGCCTGCTCATGTCTTTGGAAGACAAAAATATCCCGGTCATGACCTCCGCCTATGGCCTCGTGCATTCGCGCAATAAATTTCTCGGTGGGCAAGTGCTTAAAAGCGCAGGCATCGCTGTACCCAAAACCGTGACCTTCGCCGATTACGGCAATATCGACAAAGCCATAAAGCTCGTCGGCGGCTATCCCTTTGTGCTGAAGCGGCTGAAAGGCACGCAAGGCAACGCGGTGTTCCTCATCAATGACGTGGATAAAGCCCATAAGAAAATCGGCAAATATATCCGCAAGCGCAAAGCCTTTTTGATCCAAGAATATATCAAAGAATCCCAAGGCACGGATTTGCGCTGTTTTGTGGTCGGCGGCAAAGTTGTGGGCGCGATGAAACGCGTTGCGGCCGAAGGTAATTTCCGCGCCAATATCCACCAAGGCGGCAAGGGCCTGGCCGCCACCCTCTCCAAGGCCGAACGCGACATGGCTATAGAGGCGGCCGAAGTGCTGGACTTGCAAATCGCAGGCGTAGATATCCTCCGCAGCGATAACGGCCCGATGGTGCTAGAAGTTAATTCCTCCCCCGGATTGCAAGGCATCGAAAAAGCGACAGGCAAGGATATCGCCGGCGAGATTATTCGTTATATAGAGAAGATGGTACATAAGAGTGGATAAGGCGCTGAAATCAGTGCTCGACTGGTGGGACGCCGCAGGTGTGGACGTGCCCGATATCAAGCTGTCTGCGCCCAAGCGCAAAGCTGCGAAGAGTAAGGCTCCCACGCCAATTACTAAGAAAGCCGCCCCATCTGCTCCCGCGCCGACATCCAAACCCGTCATCGACGCCGCGCCGATTGCGGCCAAAGCCAAAACTCTCGCCGAGCTGAAAGCGGCTATGGATAAGTTCGACGCGGGCAGCATGTCTGATCACGCCCGCCAATGCGTCTTTGCGCGCGGCAATCCTGACGCGGATCTTATGGTCATCGGCGAAGCGCCGGGCCGCGAGGAAGATATGCAAGGCAAACCCTTTATCGGCCCCGCAGGACAGCTGCTCGATAAAATGCTCGCCGCCATCGGCCTGACCGAAGAGACCGCTTACCTGACCAATGTCGTTAATTGGCGTCTGCCCAAAAACAGAAACCCGACAGCCGCCGACATAGAGCTCTGCCGCCCCTTCTTACGCCGCCACATAGAGCTCGCCGCGCCCAAAGTAATTTTATTAGTCGGCGGCGTCTCGCTCTCCGCCATGACAGAGCTAACAGGCATAATGAAAAACCGAGGCCAATGGCAGACGGTAGAGATAGCGGGAAAGGACATACCCGCATTGCCGATATACCATCCCGCGTTTTTATTGAGGCAACCTGCGCTGAAGAAAGATGCCTGGCGGGATTTATTGGCGCTACGGGAGCGGTTGTTGGCGGGTTAGTGGACGGCAGTGGCTTTGGTCTGTTCCGTAGCTCATGGGGCAGAGCGGACATTAGAAACCTACCGAAAGCAGTTACGTTTGAAGAATCCAATTCTTAGACCTATAGTCTCAATAGGTGATAGAATGTGAATTCATTTAAAAGTACCAACTGGAGAATAAGATATGACCAAGAGAATAGTTCTGGGTCTACTCGCAACATTGGCTTTATTGTTTGCCGCAAGTCAAATTTTCAAAGTCCAAATTGGGGAACGTATATTCGCCAAAGCTGTTTCCAAGAATTTTGGGAATAATATACTGTCTGACTTGCCTGATGGTTTACACGTCATTCTCATCGGAACAGGATCGCCTCTTGCCGATCCGTCAAGGGTTGGGCCCAGCACTGCCGTGATTGCGGGCAAGCGCGTCTTCATTATTGATAGCGGCGGTGGAGCTGTTCGTAAAATGGGAGAGATAGGTCTTTCACCCGCAGCGACCGAGCGTATTCTCCTCACGCATTTTCATTCCGATCACATTGATGGTCTTGGCGAACTCATGCTGCAGCGCTGGGCCGGTGGTGGATATAATGAACCGATTCCCATTCATGGCCCTAAAGGCGTGACTGAGGTGGTCGAAGGATTGAACAGGGCTTATGCTCAAGACAAGGACTATCGTATTGCCCATCATGGCGCCGACATTGTGCCGCCCAGTGGATTTGGCGGAACACCCATCGAGTTTGAAGCAGGCATACTCATGGAACAATCCGGCGTTAAAATCACAGCCTTTGCCGTTGACCATGAACCGGTCTCACCTTCATTCGGTTATCGCTTTGAATATAAAGGCCGCTCTGTCGTCATTACAGGAGATACGGCTTATACTGATGACTTAGCCAGCCACGCCAAAGATACCGACATTCTCATCTCCGAGGCATTAAATCCGGAAATGGTCGGGGTCATTGAAGCGGCGGTAAGAAAAGCTGGAAATGACCGCATTGGCAAAATCATGTACGATATTCCCGACTATCACATCACTCCCGTTCAGGCGGCAGAAGTTGCGCAAGATGCGAATGCAGGCCTATTAGTCTACACCCATATCGTACCCGCATTGCCAACATCGTATTTGGGTGGGGTCTTTGCCAAAGGCGCAGCAGATGAATTTTCTGGAGATATCATTGTTGGCCAAGATGGAATGATGTTTTCACTGAAGCCTCAATCAGAAGACATTGTGCGGCGTCAATTGAAGCAATAAACGTCTTATGAACGCTCTGATAAAGTCTGCTTTCGTGGAATTGGCGCGATTGATGCGCGGGCGTTTTAAGCCACCCGCTAACATCTCCTATGAGGATGAACGGTAAAAAACGTCGGTTGTGCCTCTATTGATACGTGCCTTAGTCGAAATACTTGCTCCCTCCCCTTATTCCGTCATTGCAAGACCCCGTTCTTGCAACCCACCTCCTGTGACCTCGGTGTACGAAAATGTAAATAGATTTCGTCATATCGAGAGATAGCTAACCAACATAACCCCTACGCAAAGCCGATAGGCTTGGGAGATGGGTTACAAAGCTGGTGCGCCAGCCCGGCAAACCTTGTAATGACGAGGGTGGGAGGTTGGGTTGTCCCCCTTATCGGCATGTGCTCTGTTGAGATTTATACTCCGCCCCCCTATTCCGTCATTGCAAGACCCCGTTCTTGCAACCCATCCCCTGCGATATCGTCAAAAGGTGTTTTGAGTTATTATCGCCATTCTGAAATATAACGTGCCAACGTGACCTATGAACCAAGACTATTGGCATGGGAGATGGGTTACAAGCATAAAGCTTGTAATGACGTGGGAGAGGAATTGGGTTAAACTCTTATTGGCACGTGCTTTGTTGAGACTTATGCGCCTCCCCCTATTCCGTCATTGCAAGACTTGTTCTTGCAACCCATCTCCAGCATTCTCAACGCATCCAATCGTCAGTCTTAATCGTCATAGTCTAAAATAAGCTCATCCCAATGTGGGTTGTCGCGTTCGATAAGATTTATCTTCCACTGGCGCGGCCAGCCCTTCATGGTTTTTTCTTGGGCTATGGCATCGGCGACAAGGTCATGACGTTCAAACCAGACGAGGCGCGTGGCGTTGTGCTTGGATGTAAAGCTATCAGGATTATAGTGGGATTTGTGCTGTTCAATACGCCCCGCAAGGTCACTCGTCATGCCGAGATATATCGTGCCGTTCTTTCGATTGCAGAGCAGATAAACATAACCATAGCGCATATGTGAAAAGTAGCCGTATGGGTGACCGCGTCAAGCACGGTCATGACGATGGTGGGAGGCGGTCATGACGATGGTGGGGCGATGGCCCTTCCCCTTCCGTCATCACCCGACTTGATCGGGTGACCCATATGGCAACTTATCGACACGACCAATTGCCGCAACCCTCACCCAGACCACACCTAACCCATTGTAATCGCTCGCCTCACATTTATCTCATCCTCACTCCGCGAAACCGAGTTATATTGCAAGAATGAAAACTTGCTCGAACATCCTCACTCACAACCTCATCGACACCGCGCCTTTGGCGGCGAGCGTGACGCACCTTTGCCTGACGATGGTGGCGATGTTGGATCGTGGATTACATAGTGCCGCGTTTAAGGCGGGGCATGCCATTCGCGGGGCTGTGCGGGAGTTTTGCAAAGCTGATTTGGCGAATTTTCAGCAGGATTTAAAGCTTCGGATGCTCGGGCATAAATATTGGCGGCGTTTGGTGCTTAAGGAATTGGGCGGGCCGCGCGCTTTAAAACGCTGGGTTAAGGCTATGGCGCGATGTGCGGCGCGGCGAGATAAGATGGAACGAACCCCTCCTCCCAAGCCAGAAAAATCCGCATGGCGCAAGACGCCTGAGGTGATGGCCGAGGAATTGCGGCAGAAAGCCCATGCGCAGAAATGCGCCAAAGCTTGCGCGCCCAGCGGCACGTTCCTTGACCCTTGTACATTGGATTCGGATGGCTGGTTTCGCCTCCCGCCCTTCCCGAGGCTCTGCGGGCCGCGCGATTCTGATCGCATGTGGACCACGCCGTTTTACATGGAGAACTATCATTACGAGGGCCTGCCGACGAAATATCTGACCGGAGCCAATGCGCCCATTATGGTCTGGCCGGCTGAATTTGAAACGGCGGAGCTTCCACCCTGGTCGCCCATCCAGCCATGATAAATCATTCAAGCATCGAGATCAGCAAAGAGAACAAACTCATGCACAGTATCCGAAGGGTGGAAACAAAGCGAAGCGTGGCTCCATTTGCGCGAGCCTGGCCCAGAGCTTTTAGCGGAAGGATCGCTAAAATAAACAATCTAAAAAACAATACTAATAAGCGGGAATCACAATTAGATGTATAAAACCTGTGTGAGGTTCAAATGGATATTCAAGCAATACAGCCCCCCAACCTAAATCTTCCCCATATCGACGAAGTCAAAATATGGGTACTGACAATCAACGCAATGATTTGGATTGAAAATGAGGATCAGCATGAAGCAGGTTAGGTTGTGAAGGCTTGTTAAGCCTACTTGGGACAAAACCATAAGAGACAGACAAGCATTACTCAGCTTGGACTTTCAAAAAATAGACACTCAGCCAAACACAACAGTTTTATGGCCGTTAAGTAAGACGCGGTCTTCCAGAATGTAGGTCACGGCCTTGGAGAGGACACGCTGTTCGATATTGCGGCCTTTTCTGATAAGATCCTTCGGCGTATCGGCATGTGAAATCTGTTCCACATCCTGAACGATAATGGGCCCCTCATCCAAATCCGGGGTAACAAAATGAGCTGTTGCCCCGATAATTTTTACGCCTTTTAGGAAAGCCTGATGATAGGGCTTTGCGCCTTTAAAACCCGGTAGAAAACTGTGATGTATATTGATGCAACGTCCCTCAAGAAAACTCGCCAAATCATTAGAGAGAATTTGCATATAACGCGCCAGAACAATGAGTTCTGCACCTGTTTCCTCAATGATGTGTTTGACCTTTGCCTCTTGCGCCGACTTTGTTTCAGGCTTGATAGGCAAGTGATGATAAGGAATAGTCCCAAATGTGGTGAGATTAAGCGCCGATTTAGGGTGATTTGAAACAATTCCAACAACATCCATCTCAAGTTCACCAATACGCATGCGGTATAAGAGATCGCCTAAACAATGGTCAAATTTTGAGACAAATAACAGAACCCGCTTTTTACGCGACGTATCTGTTAAACGCCAATCCATTTCATACTGATCAGCCAAGGTATATATTTTTTGTGTAAACTCTTTTACGTTAAGATCGCTTTTATTTTCAAAATTAAATACGACCCGCATGAAAAATTGCCCTGAGTCGTGGTCATTATATTGTTGCGACGTTAGTATATTGGCGTTCTCCTGAAAGAGAAGCCCGGAAACATTTGCAACAATTCCCGGACGATCAGGGCAGCGAAATGTCAGCCTATAAGAAGAAAAAGCCATCATATCGATTACTGTGTCTGCGCCTTTGTCCACGCCAATGTTTTGGTCAGTGAACCAAATGAATATATGTGCATTCCGGATATGCCTAATTTACACTCTGCGTCATTGGCGTCGGACAAAGGCAAGAGCAGCCTGTCAGGTGTTTCTGATTTTAAGAGGTTGCGGCTTGTATCCCTACGAGATTGCAAGGCTTTAAGTGACTGACCAACACCGCAAATAGCGGCGTATTTCATCAAAGACAAGCGGTTGGTCAACCCGGCAACACCAATGCGTATAGGCGCATTAACCCCGCACCGCCGTAAATGTCTGACATAAGCCAAAAGGATATCCGGATCAAAGCAGAGCTGCGTTAGGATTTCGGCGTTCAAGCCTTGAGACTGTGCTGCGTCCAATTTCTCAATCAGGAAACGCTCTAAAATGGCTGAATCGACATCAGGATGTTCTTCAGGATGACCCGCCATATCTATAGACGTTATACCATACTCTTTTAAAATCCCGGAGCGAATAACCTCTAAACTGTCGCTAAAATCGCCAATTGGTTTTTCGCGATCTCCGGCGATGACAAGCATGCGTGTCACACCGGCAGTGCGGCAGAGATTAGACACATGCTTTTCCAAATGTCGCGCCGTTTTGATCTTACGGGCTGCAATGTGAGGGACGGGGTTAAAACCCGCCTCATAAACGCGCTTCGCCAGATGATATTGTTTTTCGAATGTGTCTTTCGGCAAGCTGGCAATATAGATATTCGCGCCGGGCGCGATACGCCCAGAGAGTGTCTCCAAAGCCTCTTTGTGCCCTGTTGTGATCTCAAAAGACGGAGAGGACAACCAAGACTTATAGCTTGTTGCCCCCATATTAACAACTTTGGGCTGCGCGCTCATTGGCTCTGCACTTAACCTAAGCAGACCACTTTTTATAACTGTCACGCGCCTGCTCGGAGATTGGGCAATCCGTTACTGTTGCGCGCATTTCTGTTTGAATATGGCGTTCGACAACCGGCTTTTGACTGCCACCATTAGGCTCGCCCCAAAGAACGCTAAGCTCATTTCCAACCACCGCCTCCTCAGCATCGAGAATACATAAGGAAATCCAGCGCCGGAAATTTGAAGAATAAACAGGGTAAGCTGAAATACCGACCTGCTTACCATTCTTATAAACGGCATCATATGGGAAGCTTGCATAATGGGAGGCTGGGATGTCCATAAACTTATAACGATCCCCCTCATTGAAGAGAGATGAGAAGACTTTAATAACGTCTTCCGGTTCCCAAATCAGAGTCATTTTCTTTTTGTGACGCTTACCCTTCATGGCTTCGAGCGCCTCACGCCCGACAAAGTCATGATTAAACTTAATGATATGGCCATATCCAATATCATAGGGCGTAAGATAATAGTCTTCTATGTTATCAGAGACCATACTGCCGCCAATAGAAGCATTTGCCTCAAACCCATCGGCAGGTAACCACTCCCGGAATGACTTCAAACTGTCGCCCGAATAAATCGCGGAGACCGCAGAGGGCAGCCAGCCGGATTCATGAGCCACTGTTGAATAAGTCTTTGACCCGGCCAGACGCATGCCCAAATCCTTACCAGCCTCAACGAGAGCCGCATGGATCTCTTCTTTTTCTTCATAGGGCCCAAAAAGCTCGAGACCCGCTGCACCTGCCATACCATGTCTTAAGGCGCGAACCTTCCGGCCTGCGATTGTAATTTGGCCCATCCCAAAAAATTTAAACCCCGTAATCGGACCGCCATTGACGTTCTCAAGTATCTCCCAAGCATTAGGCCCCTGCACTTCAAACCGATAGCCCTGACGCGGCTTGTCACTATCCAGTTTACGCTCATCCTTATCGACTGTAACGTCGTACCCTTTTGTCTCGGCATGATATTGCACCCAATTCCCTACATTAGGTCGGTTCACAATATTGATTTTATTCGCGCCCAGTCCAAACAGGATCGCATCGCCAATATAATATCCGTCCTCATTACAAACGACAATTTGTTTGGCTTTGTCATTTCCAAATGTCTTGAAGCTGTTCACGGCTAAATCAGACAACAGGCGATGAATATCAGGACCTTCCATATAATGATCTGTCATATGGTAGGATTGATCGAAAAGTACAGCCGTTTTACGCCACGCTTCTTGTTCGTCCCGCCAGTTTGTGAACTGTGACTTGATCGGGAACTCATATGGCCCTGAAGGTGCGTTTCTGAGCATCTCAACTGGATTTTTATATTGATTGAGTTTTTCTTCCAAATTTTTGGGGGTCGTCATGAAAATACCTTTATACAAATAAGAATTTTTCTAACTTGTATAGACAAGTTGAAACTGATGCAAGTTGTCTTGACAATTTGTATAAGATTTTTTCGGCTGGACTAAGTTTTGTTGTAGCGACTGCCCAAACTAAAGCGTGATCCGGCGAAAGTGATACGTGTCAAAGTTACAACACGTCCTTCAAACCAATTACGGCGCTCTAAGAATAAGCAAGGGTCTTGCGGGTCCAGTGAAAGGCGTGACTGGGTAGTTTCATCAGGCAAAATGGCTTTCAGTGTCGTTTCAATCGTCTGCAGTTCCGAATGCCGCCCAAAATATTCGTAGATGCTCTCAATCTCGAAATTCTTTTCCAGGAAATTTTCAAAAACATCGCTGCGTGCATAACGGTCTTCAATGGCAAAGGGTATATCATCACTCTTACGCAATATAATGGCCTGAAATGTGCTTTCGTCAGGCTTTAATTCCATCAGAGTTCTAGCATTTTCGCCTGGTATAATTTTTCGCTGCATCAAAACTTCGGCAGAGGGTGTGCTGCCCCGCTGGCGAACCTCTTCAGCCAGGTCCTTGACCTCAAACAAAGAGAACCGCGTTGTTTTGGGCGCCACAAATGTTCCCGACCCCTGTACGCGGTTTAACACGCCCTCAGAAACTAATTCCCTGATAGCTCTTTGAACAGTTAATCTTGAAACTGAAAATCGATTAGCGAGAACATTTTCTGACTCGGTCTTATCTTTCGGACCAATTTCACCAGACTCTATTTGATCTAATAGATGATTTTTAATCACCTTATATCGCGGAATTTTGTTTAGAGGATTCGAATTTTCTGCAGCCATACCGAGACTAGACACATTATTTCAGTATTTGTCAAAGGACTCAGAAGACATAAGTTGTATTGACAAGTTATTTTGCAAAGGTGATTATAGCCCATGCCACATATTTTATACCGCCCACATATCGCTTCGCCAGAAAAAGTCATCACCCCGGACTTAATTATCAGTTCTGTTTGGATAAAGACCGAAAATACCTCATGTGAAGTTCCCGTCGATCTCGTAACCTTTTCAATCAATATTGCTCTTCATACCCATACAACACTCATATGTAAGGCCATCGTATTTTTTTCCGGACAATCCGAAGATTACATTGCACCTGCTATCATTTTACTTGATGCTGCCCTTTACAAAGCAGAACCGAAATTAGCATGGCAATCTGCGAGGACTGTTGTGTCTAGGCGCGCGACACACACACAAAATGGACGTGTAAAAACGCAAAACAAAACATTTGAAGTCTCAGAGAAACTCCCTCGGGCCTCATTTCTTATAAAACCTGCCGGACAACCGCACATTCCAGAAAGTTCGCTTATATCAGTAGACGTGACAGGAACCCAAGTCATCACGGCAGATTTTAGTTTAACATCGTTGTCAGAAGAAGGGTAAGATTATGAGCCCTCATAATACATCACATACAAGCCCCGTCGTCTATGCGGCGTCCATTGGCCATTCGGGCTGGTTCTCACGAAACCTTGGGGCCAATTGGCAGCGCGCCAATACACATACAGGCGGCGTATACAATGAAAGCCGAACATGGTGCTTATCCGTGCATCCTGACAGGCCCGGAGACGTCTTAGCCGGAACGGATAACGGTGTTTACCGCTGGGTCGAGACAGATAAACGCTGGAATTACATTCCCTCCCCCATGGAAGACTTGCATATCCTCAAAATCGCTCAAGCCCCTTATGATCCAGGTTTCATTATTGCCGGCACACGCCCCGCAGAACTCTTCCGCTCACAGGATGACGGTATAACCTGGGATCATCTTTGCCTTGATAACAGTGTAGAAGCCCCTTTTATCAATACGCACCGCGTTACATCGATAAAATTTGACCCAAAACACAAAAACATGATCTGGGTAACAATCGAAATTGATGGTCTTTGGCGATCTTCAGATGGTGGAGATAATTGGGAGTATTTAGGCGATGATCTGCCAGATCAAGACACGCATAATGTTGAAATTATTGATTTTGACGATGAGCGCTGGATTTTGATTGCCACGGAAGTTGGACTCTATCGCAGTAAAGATGATGGCCGGACATTTCATCATATTGCTGTGCCTGAGTCAGAATGTCCTTATCACTATTATCGCTGTCTGCGGCGACGTCCTGACGAAAGCGGCGTTATGTTTCTCTCTGTTGGTGATCGTCCATCAGGTGAGGACAGCCTCGTTTTACGGTCTCGCGATTTTGGAGAAACATGGGAACGCATGGAATTACCAGGTCATCAAGTCACAACGATTTGGGATATTGGCGTTAACCCCGCAGACCCTATGCTGGTATTTGCGATTTCAATTTTTGGGGAAGTTTACCGCTCTCAAGATGGCGGAGAAGTTTGGGAAAAAATGGAGAAACATCTCGGCGAAGCCCGCGAGATCATTTGGGCACTTGTGCCTGACACTATGCTAGGGGAACAGCAAAAAGCCTGGGGCACGGTTGAAGAGTTTCTCGCCGAAGACTAAACAGGGCGTAACCTCCGTTTAAGCTCTAATCTTTATGCGTAATTTCAACGATGCCATTTGTGCCGTCGACTTTTACCCAATCCCCAGTCTTGATAATCTCTATAGGGTTCTGATCCAAATCTGTCACAGCAGGTACGCGCGTAACCACCGCGCCTAAAGCCATCTTGGTCGTCATAATGTTAAAAATCATGGCCGCCGGCGCATTACCCGCCAAGCGCGCGGATTGAAAATGACTAGCCCAACCGGACGAGCCTTTTGCCCCCGGAAAAACAAGCACTTTATCTTTAAAAGACTTACCGCACAGTTCATGGCGCACTTCGATAATCATGCCTGTTTTGCTGTCCGTGCCGCCAAACCCGGATATGGCTTGTGATGTCACGAGGGCCTCGGCCTCGGCAACGCCGTCAACAACAGAACGGCCTTTGAGTATAGTTTTGCGGCTCATGATAGACCTCCACTCCAACGGCCAGTAATCGCCGCGTTAACACATTGCTCGGTCGAGCCCAGCCATGTCTCAAATTTTAAGATCGCCGGGAGGTAATGCGCCTGCTTGGCAGAGTCAGTCGCTGCCACTTTTACCCCTTCGGGGTAGACTTTGCTCAATGCGCTACAGCTATCACTCATGAGATATGCGCCAGCTTTTTCGATTTTTTCCGTATATCCAATTCTATCGGCCATAGACTTCAACGCTTTGGGGGTAAATATCCACAGGTTGGTATTCACTGACAATTTCTTGCCGTCCAGCAATTCCGCGACCAGTTTAACTTGCTCAAGTGAAGCGTGAGGACAGCCAAGAACAATAAAATCAACATCACGGGACTTAGCAGTACTGAAATAGCCATAGGCCTCTTCAAGTTCTTTACGGCCAAATTTCATAACGTCTCGCACCTCATTGCCCCGGAAGGCATCATCAAGTGTCCGGGCCTCCGGCGTGACGCCTTCGATGTGATACATTTCTACCCCGCCAGAACTGGCCGCAGCGGCTCCAAAATGCTTGAGCTTATTCGGATTTGGCGGGGCCTTTATTCCGGTGAGAACAGGCACATAATGTTTAACTTTTTCGCCGATCCAGTACCCCATCAGACCCCAATCAAGCATCGATTCAATCTCATAATCGACATCAATGCGGTGCGTTCCCCGGCGATGCTCATCTGTATGATAACCCCAATAAGGAATCTTCCCGACTAATGCAGCCGCCGAAGCACTATGGGCGCCCTCAACATTGGTGCGCGCGCCAACAACTGAATTAATATATATAACAGCAGAGCTTTCCATCCAGGCACAGTGCTCGCCATAAACTGGGACATTTCCAATCTGATAGGGCGTACAGGTATTGCACGCGTTTATACCGACCTTACCGCAAAATTTATTGACATCTTTGACAATTTGAATGGTCTCATCCGTCACGCGCTGCACTTTATACTGATCGTGATCCATCGCGTCGATAAGGCGATAGGTCATTGCTTTAACAGGCGGTATATCCAGCCGAACATCGCTATCAAGATTGAGTAAGGAATAGACCTGATCCATATCCCGCTCTTCGCCTTCGGGAACTTTCGGCAGTAAGTCGCGGCGCCCCGGCAGGGCCCCAACAAAACCCCCGCAAACATTATTTGTATCAACAAGTTTTTCGGCACCCAAGGCTTTGCCGTAGCGCACAAGTAAATCCATGGCATGTGCCCGCGCCGCACCTTCTGAGCCGTCTAAAACAGCTTTTTCGTTATCTGTTAATTGCATAAGTTACACCATAATCCCGCCGCCATCAACGATGAGCGACTGTCCTGAAATAAATGAACCTTGTTGACTGGCAAAGAACACCACAGCCCCGACAAGGTCTTCGGGTTGTTGTGAGCGGGATAACGCCCGACCGCTGACGACCTTTTCATTTCGGCCCTCAATACCTTCTTTAAGCTTGACATTTTCGCTCATGGTCAAGCCCGGACAAATTACATTCACGCGAATATTTTTCTCACCAAGCTCCGCTGCCATAGCTTTTGTCATCGCGAGGACGGCTCCTTTAGAGGCATCATAATGCAGTAGATTTGGAAAGCCTTTAAAGATTCGATTTGTTGCAATATTAATAATAGCGCCGCCGCCTTGTCTCTCCATGGACTTTAATACGGCTGTGGAGGCTTGCCAGACGCCGCGAACATTGACCCGCATGACACGGTCCCATTCCTCTATGTTTAGATCCTGCATTGGCGTGGGGGAAAGCGCACCGAATAGAGCTGCATTATTCACAAGAACATCAATCTCGCCAAACTGTTCTTGTGTTTCTTTGATCGTTTTAGTTAGGTCTTCATCAGAGGTGATGTCTGTAATAAAGCTAAGAGCGGAGCCGCCCTTTGATTTAATACGCTCAGCAACTTCACGGCCCTCAAGAACATCTATGATAACCACCTTCGCGCCTTCAAGCGCTACGCCTTCAGCAATTTTTGCGCCTATGCCTTGAGCCGCGCCGGTCACAATAACCGTTTTATCTGATAGTAATCCCATCTTATCCTTTCCCTAATGACGGTATTAGATTTTCGCCTGTTGCCGTCACGATTGTTTTTGCCTCAGAGTAAAAATCCAGTGACCAATGCCCGCCTTCACGGTTCACGCCTGATGCTTTATAACCTCCAAAAGGTGCCTGCCTCTCTCTTAAAAAGGATGAATTAATTACAACCGTTCCAGCTCTCAATCGGGCGGCGACATGCTGCGCTTTTTTGATATTTTGAGACCAGACATAGCCCGCCAAACCAAAGCGGCTATCATTTGCCATACTGACCGACTCATCCTCATCATCGAAAATCAAAAATGTTGCAAAGGGGCCAAAAATTTCTTCCTGACAAACCCTATCTGAATTGGATTTGGCCAATGTTACGATTGGGTCAATATAGTAACCTGTCTCAAACCCCTCTGCACGAGTGCCCCCCGTCAATAACTCACCGCCTTCATCTTTAGCAATTTGGGTATATTCTAACACCCGCTCCATATGCGGCTTGGACGATAAAGGACCGAGCTCTGTCGCCTTTTCAAAAGGATCGCCGATTTTAATATTTTTTACCCGCGAAACAAAATCCGCAATAAATTTATCAGCAATAGATTTTTGTACCAATATGCGCGATCCCGCGAGACACGCCTGCCCATTATTACCATAAACCGATAACAGCGCGCCATCCAAGGCCCGCTCATAATCAGCATCTTGAAAAATTATATTGCCGGATTTTCCGCCGAGCTCCAGCGTTGTCTTAGCAAAACGTCCGGCGGCTTCTTGCGCAATAATGGCCCCGGCTTCTTCTCCCCCGGTAAAAGAAATACGGGCTATTTCAGGATGTGAAGCAAGAGCGGCGCCCGTAATGTGGCCCCGCCCGTTTACAAGCCCCAAGACGTCTCTCGGCACGCCAGCTTCATAGAGACAATCCACTAATTCTAGTGTACCGAGTGGGCTTTGTTCAGATGGTTTTATAACACAGCTATTTCCCATTGCGAGGGCCGCAGAGAGTTTTAAACCCGCGCCCATAACCGGAATATTCCAAGGCGTGAATAAGCCGCAAACGCCGACAGGGTCACGCACCACATCGGTATTAAATAGTGTATTAGAAAATTTTTGTGAACTGTCAGTTCGTATAAGATCCGCAAAAAAATCAAACCAATCTGCCGCAGCACGTGTTTGGCGCAGGGTAGAGCGATGAAAGCAAAGGCCTGTTGTAAGCGTGTCTAGTGCTGCGATTTCATCAGCCTTATCACGGATAAGCACAGCTGCATGTTTTAAAATGTCACACCGCTCGGAGATAGACTTTTCACGCCAAATACCTTTGACAAAAGCCCGTGAGGCTGTGTCGACAATCCGGTTTACTGTATCTGTATCCGCTTCCTGAAGGTAAGTTACCCGGGTTTCTTCAGAGGGGTTAATCACGGGGAGTTTAAAAGCGTTTTGAGACACCGGATAGCTCGCAACCTCTTTAGGTATATGCGGCAGTTTTATCTCGGATGACACGCAAAAAACCTCATTGAAAAACACCTACTAAACTAGCAGACTATCCTAATGTTAATAGAGCTATCCTCAAGAGTTGTAAAGACAAGTTGAGATTAGTCTTTGGCAAGATGAGATAATGTTTTTCCGCCAACGGCATAATTCCCGGGCTTAATTTCATCAATAACAACGCGAATATGACTCGGGTCAGGATCGATCTCTTTCAACATCACATCCGTTATGCCTTTTACAACACGGTCTTTGATCTCTTGTGATCGACCTTCTAAAATCTGAACCGTAATAATCGCCATTACTGACCTCCTTGAACTTTTAATTTTAACCGCGCAGCATGCAAGATGGGTTCAGTGTAGCCTGAAGGTTGTCGACGTCCCTCGAAAATAAGGTCACTGGCCGCTTGGAATGCTATATTATTTTCGAAATCATCAGACATTGATCTATAGTCAGGGTCTCCGGCATTTTGCCTGTCTACAATAACCGCCATACGCTGCAGTGAGTCTCGCACCTGCTCCTCAGAACAAATGTCATGATACAGCCAATTTGCAACATGTTGACTTGAAATCCGCAAAGTCGCCCGGTCTTCCATAAGACCAACATCAAAAATATCAGGCACTTTAGAACAGCCTATGCCCTGATCCACCCATCGTACGACGTAGCCTAAAATCCCTTGGATATTATTGTCGAGTTCTTCTTTTATGTCTGCTTCCGACCAATTTATTTGGGGCGATAAGGGAATATCGAGCAAATCTGACAGCGGGGCCAAAGCACGGAATTTTAAGTCATCCTGCACCACATCAACATCAACTTTGTGGTAATGCAAAACATGCAATGTTGCCGCGGTCGGAGACGGCGCCCATGCGCAATCCGCCCCTGCTTTTGGGTGATCAATTTTAGAGGCCATCATATCTGCCATCTCGTCAGGTTTGGGCCACATGCCTTTACCGATCTGCGCCCGCCCTTTGAAACCTGTCATCAGTCCGTAATCAACATTGCGGTTCTCATAGGCCGTGAGCCAAGGCTGAGTTTTAATATCAGCTTTTCGCAGCATGGGTCCCGCTTCCATTGACGTATGAATTTCATCACCAGTGCGGTCCAGAAATCCTGTATTTACGAATATGACCCGGTCTTCTACCGCTTTGATACAAGCTTTTAGATTAACGGATGTCCGTCGTTCTTCATCCATAATGCCAATTTTCAGTGTATTTCGCACAAGCCCTAACTTGTCTTCGGCAAAGTCAAAAACACGGCCTGCAAAGGCAACCTCTTTCGGGCCATGCATTTTGGGCTTAACGATGTAAACTGACTCTGCCGGAGAGTTCTTTTGAGCATCTTTTGGCTTATTCAAATCATGTTGCGACAGTAGGGCCGTCATAAATGTGTCAAGCAAACCTTCAAATATATCATTCCCTTGAGCATCTCTTATGGCAGGGTTACGCATCAGATGACCTACATTGCGAATGAGCATAGTGCTGAGGCCCGGCAATATTAAAGGGTCTCCGTTAGCGCGTCTATAGCAGCGATCCGGATTTAATTGACGCGTGAATCGACGCCCGCCTTTTTCTATGTCTTGCGTCAGATCACCGCGCATGAGGCCCAGCATATTCCGATAACATTCTACTTTTTCCTCTCCGTCCACAGCGGCCACACTATCCTCGCAATCCATAATTGTTGTGACCGCGGACTCCAACATTATATCAGAAATATTTGCGGGATCATTCCGGCCAATCTCGCTCTTAGGATCAATAAGAATATCCGCATGCAACCTGTTATGAACTAAGAGGATGTTAGACGGGGCGTCGGAGGCTCCTCCATAGCCTTTGAACGCTTTAGGGTGAACCAGATGTGTTGCGGCTTCACCTAGCTCAATTAAGAGAGCGCCATCTTTGACAGACAAACTCGTCACATTTGCCCACTGCCCCGATTGCAAAGGAAATGTTTCGTCCAAAAAGCTTTTTGCATAGGCTATAACATGCGCGCCTCTTACAGGGTCATAGCCTTTTTCCGCGTACGCCTCCATAATCGCATTTGTTCCATAAAGCGCGTCATAAAAACTGCCCCAGCGGGCATTCGCCGCATTAATTGCGTAGCGCGCATTTTTAATCGGTACGACCAGTTGTGGGCCGGAAATCAATGCAATTTCATCATCCACATTTTTTGTCTCGATTGTAAAGTCATCCGGCTCATCTTGACTATAGCCAATCCCTGCTAAAAAGGCTTGATAGGCGACCGCGTCATGTGGCTGCCCACGCCGCGCAATATGCCAATCATCAATCTGTTTTTGTAATGCCTCCCGCTCATCCAACAGCGCCTGATTCTCATTCGTAAATGTGTCGACACAAGACGCCATAGCCTTCCAAAACTGATCTGCTGATACATGCAATCCTGGCAAAGCTTCGGCTTCGACAAATTCAGCCAATTCCGAAGCGACTGAAAGGTTGGCGCGTGACACATATTGGCTCATTTAAATATCCATATAACTTTACTGCAGAGAAACAAAGTTGTAAGCACAAGTTAGAGAGATAACAAGAAAATGGTTAAACAAAATGGGTAAAATTGAGACGCGCCTTAAAGATATGGGCATCACCCTCCCCCCGCCCCTAATGTTGCCCTCGCCAAATCGCACAAGCGGAATTCTGATCGGTGAAATGCTTTACGTCTCAGGCCACGGCGCTCAACTTTTAGAAGATGATACAGTAAAACGTCGCGGCAAAGTCGACCTCGATATTACGCAACAAGACGGGTATGAGACGGCACGGGCACTGGCGATTAAAATGATCGCGACAGTTAAATATCACATCGGTGATTTGGATCGCGTTCAGCGCGTTGTCAAAATTCTCGGTATGATTAACGCCCACCCCGATTTTGAGCATCAAAACAAAGTTTTAAACGGAGCCTCTGATTTATTTTACGAAGTCTTTGGCCCCGAAATCGGGTGCCATGCCCGCTCCTCTGTCGGTGTTGACGGTCTGGTCGGACGTCAGCCTGTTGAGATCGAAGGCACGTTCCATATTTCAAAAGAATAGTCACATTGCAAAAGAAGGAGGCTCTGATGAGCTTTGAAATGCCCCAATATGTTATAGATCGCGTCATGAAAAAACGTGGACGCCTGCACGTTTTCGAAGAGCTTGATCCAAAGAAAACGGCCCTCATTGTTATCGATATGCAAAATGCTTTTGTGAAGGGCAAAGTCAAAGCGGAAACAGCTCTCGCAATTATGCCAACCATTAATAATCTCGCAAAGAACTTGCGGGAGATGGGCGGCCATGTCGCTTGGGTTCAATTACAGGCCGGCACGCCGGATGGTAAATCTATCGCCGAGCTTTATCATAAATATTTCTTCAAAGCTGAGAATGCGGAAAACCATCGTTCACAACTCACGCCCGGGGATTGGGGATATGAAATTTGTGAAGAGCTTGACGTTCAGGATGGGGATATTCGCGCTTGGAAGTCACGGCACTCCGCCTTTATTCACGGCCATGGGAATTTACACGAATTACTTCAAGCAAAAGGCATCGAAAACATTCTAATTGCCGGAACGGTGACAAACTTCTGCTGTGAAAGCACAGGGCGGGACGCCATGATGCTCGATTATCGCGCCGTTATGCTGTCGGATTGTTGCGCTGCGCGTTTCCCCGAAGATCACTCTGCCGGCCTAACCACTTTCTTCCAGAGTTTCGGGGATGTTTACACAGCTGACGAAGCCGTCAAAGTGCTTGAAAAAAGTAAAGCCTAACCCTGGGCACGCCTGTCCAACTCTTTGCGAATTTCCTGATGTTTTAAATTTGTCACCGGGAAGAAGAAAATGACCAAGGCAGACAATAAAAACCCTGTTATGGGGGCGAAGCTGAGTATTTGTCTGACGCCCAACAAAGTTTCTGACGATTGCTCTACCTTAGCCACATAACCAATGCCCGCTAAAAGATTTCCGAGCATCCAGCCGCCAATCGCAAGAGACGTTTTATTGGCGAATGACATAAGGCCAAAGCCCAAGGCTTCGACTCGAATACCTGTCTTCCACTCACCATAATCAATCGCATCTGCCGTCATGGCATAGAATGTCATAAGTATCGCTTGAATACCGCACCCCACCGTAAAGAACATTGCGATTAAAACGAGCAAGTTTCGGGGTGCCATAGAATAAATCATCATTAACGCAGCCGATGCTAATAAAGCGCCGACAATCCAGACAAACTTCTTACCGCGTCTATGGGTTACATAAGCCCAAAAGACCGGCGAGATAAATCCTGCAATGGCTACAGATGAAAATATCCATTTTGACAGGCTTCGGTCGCCTAGGTCATATTGAAAAAAATAAGGGATGGTTTTGTTCATAACCGTATAGCATCCCGCAAAAAGCAGCACACCGAAAAATACCAACCAAAAAGGTGTATTCCCGATTAAGCCTTTCACGGCCAGCTTTAAATCTGTGGTGTCGCGACGACTTAGCGCGTCTTGATCCTCAACCGGTTCGCGCGTTACAATGGCCGAAGCCAACATCGCTATGGCGCCTATAACGCCAAATAGAACTGCCAGTAAAAAGAACCCTTTGATATCATCGCCTTGCCCTAATTTTGCAACTAAAGGAAATCCGCTATAGCTAGCCGTTAAAGCGCCAATCGCCAGAAATGCCGTTTTAAACCCAGCAATAGAACTGCGCTCATTGGCATCTTTGGATAAACGCGCAATCATAGCCGTGTAAGGAATATACACGATTGTGAAAACCGTTCTGAATAATAAGGCCGTTATCAAAGCATAGGTAAATAATCGCCCAACAGCCCAATCCGGTTGATAGAACATAAGGATGAAACTTAATACCAAAGGCACGGCGCCAAATAAAATATAGGGTCTGTATTTACCCCATTTGGTTTTTGTCCGGCTCGCCATCCAGCCCATAATTGGATCTGTGACCGCATCCCAAAAAATTGAAATTAAAAAGATATTGCCAACCTGTTTTGGCGAAATACCAACAACATCCGTGTAATAATAAAACAAGTAATAGGCCGTCGTCATAAAGATGAGCCATAGCCCCGACATTCCAATGCCATATCCCACCTTACCGGAAAAACTCAGCTCGTTTCCAACAATCGGTTTTGCAGCCATATCTATCCCCTTTATTTTATCTGACAAAGACCTCGAAATTCGCAATGCGTTCAAGGGTCATTTTGACTGTGTCGCCGGGCTCGACCGGCCCTAGGCCTGCGGGAGTTCCAGCCATAATAATATCACCGGGATAAAGCGTGAAATATTTAGACGCTTCCATGACCAAATCGACAGGTTTCCAAATTAACTTAGCTGTCGTGCCTGATTGTCTTACTTCGCCATTCACATAAAGCGTAATATCCAAGTCATCCAAATCGCGAGCGTGACCAAAGCGCGACATGGGCGTCAGCCACACATCGAACACACCATAACTATCGACTGATTTACGGTGGGACCATAGCCAATCGCCCCGCCCTGTCATATCCAAGGAGCCGCAAACAGCTGTTATCGCTTGCGCGGCACTTTTCTCATCCGCATTTTTAAGGGTGTCTCCGATAATAAAAGACAGTTCAGGCTCGTGTAGCGTTTCCATAGCCGGGTGCTTAACAATCCCTTCTGCAGGTGACGTCATTGACGAATTGGCCTTTGGGAAAAATCCATATTGGCGGATAGACTTTTCCCCGACTGTTCCATCTGCCTGAAGGTAGTTCGCCATCGCTCCTAGAATTTTATTCGGAGAACGTATGGGATTACGCAGTTCATTTTTATCGAAATCCGCCTTGGGCAAGTTTTCAATCTCTTGATTAGATAGCGCTGATAGCTTTGGCCAAATTTGCATAAAGGGATCAGATTTTGGCAAAGGCCAATTTACGGATATAGCTTGCGCAAAATCACTCGCGTCAAAATAGCTGTTATTGTGTTCAATAATAATACGGCCATCTAGTGTTGAACTAATTCGCATCTTAAAGCCGCTTATAGTCTTTTAAGATTTCTCTCGCTGCATTATGGCCTGGCACGGCAGATACAGAACCGCCGGGATGGCTGGAAGCTCCGCAAGAATAAAGCGCGCGAATCGGGGAACGGTAATCATGCAGACCAGGCGCAGGGCGCATAAAAAACATTTGATCCAACGTCATTTCCCCGTGCAGGGTATTCCCGCCGGGCATACCCAAAACACGTTCAATATCGCGGGGTAAGATTACCTTATAGTCACTCACAGTTGATGAAAAGCCAGGCGCATAATCATCCATGACGCCAAAAGTATTCTTCACGAGGTTCGGGATTTCATCATCCCAATCCGCCCCCTCTAGCGTGTGATTAGCCACCCCGCCGTAAAGAGAGACCACATGTTTTCCCGCAGGTGCCAAGCGAGGGTCAAAATAGGAGGGAACAATAGGGGTTAAAAACGGCTTCTCTGAATACCAGCCATATTTAGCATCATCAAAAGCGCGCTCCAGAAACTCCGGCGAAGGTCCAATATGCGCATAGGCCGGATAGGCCACATTTGTCGCTTGGGAATCAAAACCCTTATATTGCGGGAGGCTGTCTACAGCGCATAATATCTTAAAACTCTTACCGCGGGTACGGTAGCGCCCGACGCGGTCTACAATCTCTTCAGGTAGGTGCTTGGCATCCACCAACTGTCCAAAAGTCAGCTTGGCGTTAAGATTGGAAACGATTAGCTTTGCAGAAATTTCCTCGCCGGATGCCAGGCGTATAGCTTTTGCACGCCCGTCTTTTACAATGATTTTCTCAACTGCAGAATCTGTTCGCACCTCCATACCATTCGACTCTCCGGAAGCCCGAATAGACTCGGAAATCGTTCCCATACCGCCTTTGGCAAATCGCATACCGCCCTGCCCGATCAAATGAGCAACCAGATAAAAGGCCGTACCGGGGGCATAAGGCCCCACTGTGCCGCCTATTGTTGCCCAATACATGAGTTTGGCTTTGACAATCGGCGTTTCAAACCATTGACTGATATAATCATGGGCGCTCATGGAAAGACTGTCGAGGATGTCATAAGCCTCTTTGCGATCGACTTTGCGATAACGCAGCCCGAATTTCGCCAACTCAATTAGTCCCTTGACATCGCGCCGCATCAAATCAGGCGGCGTTTCCATTTGCAGCCGCCGAAGAAGCGCAACAGCATTTTGTAAATAAGCGAAAAATTTTGGATATGCGGCAGCGTCTTTTTTTGAAAACTTGGCAATTTGCTCGACAGTTCGATCGCGATCTTTTGAAAAGACAATCGGTTGATGATCCTCAGTAAATGAGACTGTTTCATCTACCAAATCACTTTCGAGACCAAATTTTTCGAGTTCCAGTTCTGAAATGACTTTGGGATGTAAATGCCCCATGATGAAAGAATAAGTCGATGCTCGGTATCCGGGTGCAAACTCTTCCGTCACCGCCGCGCCGCCGACTATAGACCGGCGCTCCAGCACCAAGGTCTTCAAGCCCGCTTTGGAAAGATAGGCCCCGCAGGTCAGCCCGTTATGTCCGCCACCTATGATAATGGCATCATATGATTGTGTCATACTCATTGCTTTCATTGAAATCGTTCAATGACGTTACGTTTGTGCTCTTTCGTAAGTTTGCACTAAGCGTGTAACTTGTAAAGACAAGTTAGAGAAAATATTCACATAAACAAAAAAAAGGCGCCTTTAGGCGCCCTCTTAAAATAATGTCCAGTGTTTTTATTTACGAACGGTCAACTTTAATCCATATGTCCGTGGCTGTGCATAGTTCGCAAAAATCGCATCCTGTCCACCAACAACTGTTCTGTAGAGCACAGCTTCGTCCTCGATATTATTGACAAAGGCTGCAACAGACATACGGCCGTTATCTGCATCCCAAGTAATGCGCGCATCTGTCTTGGTAAAGCTATCCTGCTCACTTGCCGTAAAGAGAACATCATTGGTCTGATATCCACTATTATAAGCAAATTGAACATAAGGTGTAATGGAGCCCATTTCACCAATATCAAAAGTCTTCCGGCCTGTTAGCGTGGCTGTAAAGTCTGGGGTTAGCGCAATATCTGATCCATCAAGCTGGAGGTTATTACCCCCGCCATTTACATTTTGTCCGCCTCGAACAAATGGATTGCCCACAACGAAGTCACCTAATTTAGAGTCTGTAAGAGCAACAGCGGCCGTCAGGATTGTGTCTTCTGCGACTTCCCAATCAGCTTCCAGTTCAATACCCTTTGCCGTTGCTTCACCCGCATTTGTACTAAAGACGGATACGGTTGGCGGAGTAGAAATAAAGCCTTGAGACAAAAGATCTTTATAGTCATTAAAATATGCAGAGATGTTTAATTTCAAAGCCCCATCAGCTAATGTATTTTTTGCACCAACTTCATAAGCGGTTATGTTTTGCGGACCAAAAGTTAGTTCCGCTCCAGACGTATTAAAACCGCCTGCATTAAATCCAGTCGATGTAGTTGCATAGAGTAAGGTTTGGTCATTTAAGTCGTAATTAATACCGAATTTATAAGTGATTTTGTCATCACTTCTCGACTGATCCACAATTTGGTTTGTGACCCCATCATTGATCAAATCATCAAGATCAAAACGAGCAAAATCCTTATCATCATTTGTATAACGCAGACCAACGGTAACGCCAAGACGATCAGAGAATTGATACGTGCCTTCCCCGAAAACAGCATAGCTCTTAGTATTAACGATACCGCGAGCAGCAAAAACAATATCGTCAATAGTTGCACTAGGAATTACGGCACAGCTGGACACCAAAGGGTTAGGTCCCGGACCCGTGTCACACAAAGTTTCAAATATAAAATCTTCTTGTACTTCATCTTCAAAATAATAAGCGCCTAAAATCCACTCCAATGGACTATCTGTGTTAGAAATCAGCTGGAATTCCTGACTAAAGCTCTCAGAGAATGTTTCCACGGAGGAATAAGTACTTGGCGCCGGACTGAAATCAGCATCGTTTTGACGAAAAATATCAAAATCCTGATATGATGTAATCGAACGTAATGTCACGCCGCTAAAATCAGCCTCTAAGTCAAGACCTCCACTAAAGCTGTCACCATTGCGGTTCAGCGGGAAGTCACGATAAACTTCATAAGGGCCAGGGTCTTGTAATGTACCTCCAGACCCGCCTCGAGGGTTTATCGGGTCAAGAGTGCCTGAGAGAGATGTCACGCCGTCCGGATCGCGCAATGTTCCAAGGACTGTGTAACCAAAGTCACCGCCGCCAATGCCATAAGTATTCCAACCAGCAACACGGGCAACACCGCGGAATGTATCTGTTGGCTCAAAGCCAAGGCTGACACGCCAACCATCCGCATCGGTCTGGCCTAGATTTGAATTCGGATCTTGCAGGTTCGTGACGAAACCATCACTGCGATCGCTAAATCCTGCAACGCGCAGAGCTATTGTCTCGCCGACAGGGACATTGACCATGCCTTCGAAGCGTGTGCGCTCAAAGCTACCAACTTCGCCGCTTGCCATGTAATCAAGCTCGCCAAGGACTGGTTTATTGGTGTGCAAGCTAATCGCGCCGCCAAATGTATTACGACCAAAGAGCGTGCCTTGCGGGCCGCGAAGAACTTCAACACGGTTAACATCATAGAATGAGGCTAGCGCCTGAGACGTACGTGACTGGTAGACACCATCAACAAACATACCAATGACGGGCTCTTGCCGTTCATTGGTGGATTCTGTACGTGCGCCGCGAATGGCCGGGCGCGCATCAGAACCGGATTGACCAAATGAGAGACCCGGCGTTACAGCGTCGATG
>ENA-ORXR01001004-ORXR01001004.1-marine-metagenome-genome-assembly--contig:-NODE-1004-length-32206-cov-4.837966_pt1 | contig 32206 bp, 21 predicted proteins | sample MGYA00237866_ERZ511479 | MGnify/ENA metagenome assembly ERZ511479
CTGATCCACCGATTAACTAACCAACAACTTAGTGCCGAAGGCACTAGGGCGGGAGGCAGCTACTCCTTTAGGAGGCTGGGAGGTGAGAAGGGCAAGGAAAAGAGGAATTTCTAAAGTTTAAATTTGAGGTTTTCTCTCTGAGATTGAGGTTAAAAGCGACTTTCTATTAAAACCAGGAAAAAATTCTAATTAAAAAAATGTGTATTTTTGAGTATCAAAAGCGCGTTTTTAGCGTTTAAATGAAGATTGCCATCTATAAATAAGTGTGGCAACTGTTATATTTCATTATTGAAATCCGACAAGAGGTAGATTGATAACAAGAAGTTGTTCAAATAAATAGCTTCCCGGTGGTTGTCAAAAAAAGCACAAATAATTCGCTTTTTTATAATAGATTGGCTGTAAGAAAATGAACTACTGTATATTCAGAAAAATTATATAGTAACTTACCCATATATCCTATCTTTTAACAGTGTTAGATTCAATATTTTTTTTTACCGGCCTTGTTCATTTGCCATAGACTTATTAGTCTTTAAGAATTGAAAGTTAGAAATAAGAATTTTGTTCTTGGATGAGTCTTGTTTTGAGCTTCATAGCCTAGCTATGGGGCGAAAAATAGACGAAATATAAGGATGAAAGACTATTTATAGATTCCATTTATTAAGGGGTAACAAGTCTAACCACAATAAGTTAGATTATGTCATTTGAGACACTCGGACTCTCCGAGGAACTACAAAGTGCAGTACGCACTAAAGGGTATACGACGCCCTCTCCTATCCAGGAAAAAGCAATTCCAGTCATTTTACAGGGAAAAGATATCTTAGCTGCGGCCCAAACGGGAACCGGAAAAACAGCTGGATTTACCTTACCGATGCTTCACTTGATGAGCCAAAAAACACACACTGGCAGCGGACGTCGCCCGATTCGAGCGTTGGTAGTTACTCCGACGCGAGAACTAGCGGCACAAATCCAGGAGAATGTTTTGGAATATGGAAAAAATCTTGACCTGCGATCTATCGTCATCTTTGGCGGGGTATCCGCTAAACCTCAGATTCGTTCTTTGAGAGATGGCGTTGATATTTTGGTAGCTACTCCGGGACGATTACTTGATTTGCAAAACCAGCGATATATCGACCTTTCCAAGGTAGAATTTTTGGTACTGGACGAAGCCGACCGGATGTTAGACATGGGTTTTATTCATGATATAAAAAAGGTATTGGCGCTCTTGCCCAAGAAGCGACAGAACCTGTTGTTCTCCGCTACTTTTTCTCCAAATATTCGGACGCTGGCCAGTAAATTTATGGACAATCCCGTCTCGGTAGATGTTGCGCCAAGAAATACGGCGGCGGAATCAGTCAAGCAGACCATTTATATGGTGCACAAAAAAAGAAAGGTAGCCCTGCTTAAACACTTGATCAAAAAGGGGGAATGGAAACAGGTACTTATTTTTACCCGAACCAAGCACGGCGCCAATCGATTGGCAAAACGACTCGCGAGTGCGGATATTCCAGCATTGGCCATCCACGGTAATAAAAGTCAGAATGCCAGAACGCACGCTTTAAAGTCTTTTAAAAACGGAGAAGTACAGGTGCTCGTAGCCACGGATATTGCGGCGCGTGGTTTGGATATCGAACAGTTGCCCTGGGTAGTCAATTACGAATTACCCAACGTACCCGAGGATTATGTACACCGGATTGGACGTACCGGACGTGCGGGCCAAACTGGAGAGGCTATCTCCCTGGTGTTTGATCAGGATGAAAATAAACTGCTCCGGGATATCGAACGATTATTGAATAAATCAATTCCTAAAGAAGTATTGGAAGATTTTGATTATACCGTTAAAATTGATCCGGAAGAGGAGCATCGCAAGCGGGAAGACCGTGGCCGTGGTGGTCGTGGCAGAAATAATAATAGAGGTGGACGTGGAAATAATAATCGGGGACGTAACGACCGAAAAACGTCTGACCGAAAGCCTTCCGATAGAAATGCATCGGACCGCAAACCAAACGAGCGTAATTCAAATGACAGAAAGTCGAATGATGACCGTAGAAAAACGGATAATCGCGGAGCAGATGGTAAGGATACGAGGACCAGAGAAAAACAGCCAGCGGGCGAGCGGAGCGGATCTTCCGATCGCAAAGAGGAAAATGGCAAGCGCGAAAATAATCGCAACAACCGCGATGGAAAAAATAAAAGCCGGAATCAAAGAAATCGTAACAAAAGCAGCAAGTCTAAATCCAAGTCTTCCAAGGAGGTGATTCCAGAAGGTAATAAAAAAAGCAAAGGTGTTGCTTTTTCTAAAGCCAGTAAAGACAAGAAGTATGGAAAGAAAGGCCCGTTGGGTTACGGAATGTATCCGCTAGAATAACGAATCGGTGAATCGCTTTTATTTGTGAATTTGTAAATTTACATTAAAACGCGTTTTTCTGTTTTAATAAAAACAACTAAATCCCGGAAGATCAATTGATCGACCGGGATTGCTGTTTTGGGATGGCCCGTCAAATAAAAATTCGACGGTGCTTAAAAAAATATTCTTAAATAGAATAACACAAACACTATAATTACTGTTATATTTTGTCGCCTTTAAAATCAACAAAAATATTTCTTATAAATAAAAGGGTAAGTTTTAATTTGATGTAATTTCCTTTGAGTTAAAATTGGCCTCTGCTAAAGCAGAGGCCATCTCTCATGAAAAAAACGAATAATGACTGCAAAATCTTTGATGCTATTTGATACGATCAGCACCTTGGTATTTTTTAACTTCTATGTTTAGGTTTCATTCTATTTACAATCACTACTACTATTTTCAACTATTTACAATACAAATATGCACCTGATTACTGGCTACTTTTATAATAAATACCCGATTCCTGTGACATTTAAAACATCTTTCATAAGTATATTTTTATTATATTAATAAACTGAATGTATTATTAAAATTATAAATATGTAAGGATTAACGGGTAATTTGCCCATCAATTTACCTTTATTTTAATATAAAAAGAAAGTGTTGTGACATAGATACGGAGGGATTTTATTGAAATGTTGGGTTTTCGCTTTACTAGTGCCTTCGGGTACTAAATTAGTATGTATTTCAAATTGTTAATTTTTCCTAGACATTAAGAACAGTTGATTAGTGATTCGTTAATCGGTTCTCCCAACGCATAGGTATCGCACTCTAAAGTATTTGAAAACTCAAAAAATCCAGTAAGAAAAAGGTATCTTTTAATGATCCTAAAACATCAGGATGCTTTCCCATCTGCCAATATTTCATGAAAAGTATCTACAATACCACCAAAACTATTTTGCTCATTTCGCGCTCGGATATTCCCCGCAAAATCTACTTTATCTTTGATAGAAAAATACCGTTCGATTCCTTTGACGATTTCCAGTTTATCGGCTGAGGGAACAAAAATTCCCGTTTTCTCATCTTCCACAAATTCCGAGAGACCACCAACATTGGTTATCACCACCGGTTTTTCGTAGCCAACCGCAATATTTAAAATACCACTTTGCGTCGCACTGCGGTAGGGTAGGACCACAACTTCTGAGAGGGTAAAATAAGCAGCTACTGCTTCGTTTGGAATAAATTTATTGATTACTTTGACCTTTTTTGCGATCCCGAGTTTTTCAATTAATTGTAAATAAGGTTGTGGATTATCGTAAAATTCCCCAGCGATCAGTAAGCGGTAGTCCGGATATTTTTCTTCTATTTCGGCGAAAGCTTCAATCAGAATGTCGAGTCCTTTATAATTACGGACATAACCAAAAAATAGTAAAACGGTAGCGTCCCGCTCAAATCCCAGTTTTTCTTTTTCCGCAGCGATGTCCAGTGTTTCATCTTTACTATAATGACCAAAAACAGGCAGTTCTGAACGGTAGATTTTGCGACCCTTGGCCATGGGCCTCAAAGTCTCCACAACACTCTTTGACAAAGCCAAAAAACGATCTGCGTGCTTAAGTCCCATTCGCGTTAAAAACCCATCAATCCACCTGGCTTCGTGCGAAATTACATTTTCGGTGATAAAGAGAATTTTGGATTTGAGTTCTTTTTTTATGAGCGAAGTAACGCCGCGCAGGCACGGCCCAAAGTACGGCTGCCACCAATCTACCACAATCAGATCAGGGTTTTTAGAATTAATATAACTGGCCGTCTTGGCCCAGGTAATCGGATTCATCGAATTGAGCATCCGCTTGCTCGGCACCCGGTCGAAATGTTCTGCACTCTCATCATATTGTGTCGTTCCCGGAAAAAGAAGGGTAGGGTATAAAACACGGTAATTGATAAACTCTACGTCAAACTCTGCCGTCAGGGCATTGTAGAGATAAGACATAAAAAGCGCATTACCTCCCCGGTAAGGATAAGTAGGACCAACTAGAATTAATTTTTGACGCATAGAGATATCAGATTGCAGGACGCTATTATGAAGTGCTGACCAGTTTATAAAATTTTACCAGACAAAGATAAGGAATCAGATATAAATAACCCCGCCTAACTAAGGAACAAGGATTAAAAATATTAGTCATAATTCTGAATCTATTAGATCGTTGTTCCTAAACATCGGTTCGGGCAGGGAAGTATAAATCATATTTTATAAAGTCAGAATGGATGGTTATTTATATCTCATCCCTTGGAATTGGAATAAAGGTTCGAGCCTGTACGATAGACGTGAGAAAGCAAAAGTAAATATTTACACAAGTTCCCTGAAAAAGTAAAGTTGTCTAGACGCTAAGTCTAGACAACTACTACAACAAATTATAATCCCATGAACATATACAAATTAGGTCCCGGCTCTAAACCGAGACAGCACCCGGTGAGGGGTGGCGTTTCACGATTCTTTTTGCAATCAGGATGGTGAAACGGCTTTTTATTTTTAGCAGGGAAAAAAGCTAGTAGGAATCGTCCTGAATTGGATTCGGGACGACTCACTATCAACAAATTATAATCCCATGAACATATACATTTAACTGGATGAACACTTTTGTCCATCATTCTTCACTGTTTCTTTCTTTCCACAATTCAAAGATCAGCATAAACTAAGCTTAAACAAAAGACAAAATTCGGATATTGTGTAATTTTTTTTTAAAAAATTTAAAATTTAAGTATTTGATTGTCAATTGTTTACGTTTTTTTATTTTGTTTTTTTGTGAAAAAAAAATTAAAAATAATGCCAAAAAAAACTTGATTTTTCCTCTTTTTTCTAAAAAAAAGGTAAAAAAATTTGATTTTAAATAGCTTTTTTAAAAAAAAATATCAAAAAAAGGACAAACACTTGCGTGTTTGTCCTTCGTTTCATTCCAATTATGGCTTCTCCTGGTGGAGAACTTTTGCTAGTTATCCTTGATCTTGATCAGCATCTTGGGTAAAAACATCTTCTCTTCAGGAATCCTCAGATAATATGTTCCCTCCGTCAGGGTTTGATCAACCGGGATATCCAGTGTTTGCTCTCCTTCTGCAGCATATTTTTTGGTTGCTAGTACTATTCTTCCCTGGCTATCCACAAGTTGGATGGTCAGTTCTTTGGCCGTACTGCTTTGGTAATGTATTTTCAGTACACTACAGAAAGGATTTGGATAAACTTCCACTTGAATGTCAGAAGGGAAGGAGACCATGCGAACCGGAGAGTACGAGTACGTTCCGTCGGTGTCTACCTGCTTTAGCCGATAATATCGGTTTCCGGCTTTCTTGAGTTGTCGATCCATAAATTCATAATGGGTAGGTATGTTAGTTGTGCCATTTCCATCTCGCTGCCCGATGACAATAAATTGATCCTGCCGGACCGCTTCGTCGCCAATGGCTAGTTCGATGTCAAAATAGTCGTTATTGCTTTCCGATTGGGTTTCCCAGGTCAGCTGTACATCCGCGAGGACTTGTCTGGCCTGAAAACCCACTAATTCTACTGGGAGTACACTTAATTGTGATAATTCTACATTATCGATGGCTAGTCCGCTTTCGTCCAGTTGCTGAAACTGTATCTGAAAACTACTGGAAAACGGTTGGTCAGCGGTTCTCAATGTTTCACTGATATTCAGGTCATTGATCGTTTCCCACTGTTCTCCACTTCCCTGAATAGTGGTCAGTAGCTGCCATTCGTCCTGATCTCCACCGCGTATCAAAACTTGATTGGCTTGATAAGTTGGGTCGCTTAATGGTGCCAGCGTATCATTCAAGTATTCAAAACTTAACAAAATATCAGGTCCGTTTAAGTCAAACGCTGATAAGTTTAGAGTCCATAGTACCTGATTGCTGTAGTCAGGGTCCAGCTCGTTTACGCGTGGTAATAAATGAGCAGCTTGTGTATTTTGATTGATTAACAGTTCTGATTGATCATTTGCGGTCAGATAATCCCAGGCTTCAATGCCTGGTAATCCGGTAGTAGTAAACTGATAATCACTATAGTCTGCTGACGTAAATTTTTCCTTGATTGGATTATTGAAACTTAGATTCACCGGATGATTGGGCAATTGTCTGGCTTGTACCATTCCAACAATACTATCGTTACTGTTACGGTTGTCTTGTGGGCTGTTAATCCAGGCATCAATTTCGTACACCTGTGGATCGCTCAAATCTGCTTTTTGTGCAAAGGTGTAGGTAATGGAATCTCCCGGAGCAATCGGAGTATTGATATTTTCAGAAACAACGGTTCCACTATTAATTTGGTAGCTAACCGCAATACTGGATATTGCTTCAACACCTTGATTAAGAATCTGTATTTCAATATCTTCCTGATCACTTAAAGAAATAGAGGTACTGGCCCTTCCGATCTTCTGGACATTAATTGCTCGAAGAGTCACATCAAAATCCCACGGACAATTGCCCGTTTGTTGTGGTACTGCACTGATCGCTTCTGTTCTGCGCCCGTTGAGTAAACGTACCGCAAACCAGTATTTTGTTCCTGATGATAAGCGAGCGTCACTGACTTCTACAGCCGTATTTCTGACGGTATCCAATGCTTCCATAGTTGTACCATTATAATAACAGATTTCGTAATCTTCCTCGTTGTCTCCGTTCCAGCTAAAACTCAAAATGTTTTCACACATCGCTTCTACCGTCAGATTAGTAGGAACAGATTTAATATTAAAAGGTGTACTGTTTTGTGAAAATCTGTTGGTCGCAATTCCGTTACTTATTTTGACAATTCCCTGGTTGGTAAAGTCAGCTGGAATCGTCCAGTTATAATTTCTTTTTGTCGCATCTACATTGTTTGCAATCAATGTCCAGCTGCTTCCATTGTCATTTGAATATTCTAAATCAAAACCAGTGGCATTATCTGCGGCGGCTTCCCAACGGATTCTTTCTACTTCTCCGGGAACCAGTTGTTCACCACCAAACGGATAAGTCAAGATAACGTCGTTACTGATGAGCTCATGGGTAAGGTAGTAATTTTGATTGCCCGATGGAACCAATGTTCCAGATACCACGATGGTATAAATACCGGGAATTGGTTGCTGAATGGTCACTTGTTCAATATTATTTAAAGTATCTACGCCACGCTGTGCAGGTTGATCTACTGCATTAGGTGTCGGGTCTAATATCCAGGGTAAAACTGGTGTACCGTTTGGATCCAGTATAACCAGGTCTAAATCATTTACCAGCGCCTTTGGTGCATTCAAGGCAGCTTCTTTGTCAGGCCAGTATAACAAGACATTTAGTTGTGATTGATCAGCAGTGACCATGATTGACTGTTGTTGACTATTACCCTGGGTAATGGTATTACTCGAATAATTGCCCTGATTGATAACTTCTACCGCCCGGCGCCCGTTGATCAAACCAAATCCGTGGAGATAATCTGGTCCCGGATTTCCTAAATCCTGCGCAGTATTACAAGCGATGGCTTTCATGAGTGCACCGTCCGGAATCTCTGCACCGTTGGCAGAACGATAAGCTTCATTCATCAGTGCTAATGTACCCACTACTGCGGGAGCAGCCATACTGGTTCCTCCTTTTTTGCGGTAATTAAAGTCTCTACCGGTAGAATATACATTGGTACCAATCCCGCAAATTTCTGGTTTTAGTCGTCCATCTGCTACAGGTCCACGACTTGATCCGGGAAATAGAGTCATATTCTCGTTTATGTTTCCTACCGTCAATACATTTTTGGCACTTTGGTAATAACGTAATACTGTTCTGTATCCCTGCGGATAGCCTTCGCAGGTGCTGGTACCGCTATTTCCGGCGGCATATACGTGTAGCAATTTAGGTACTGCTCTTAGTTGCGCATCCAGTGTTTGACTGGTGTAGTTGTAGGCTCCGTTAGCCGAGCAATTAAAGCTGGTTCCATAAGAGTTATTGGTCAATACCATTTGGTGATTATTCCAGTAGTCCTCTGCGTAATAAGTTACTAAGCTTGTTTTTTGTGTAATAATATTACTTAATGGTGCAATTCCGCGGTGTCGCTCATTGATATGTCCTGCTGCTCCGATGGTACCCGATACATGATCTCCGTGGTCACCAAAAGAGGCGTAACTGCCATTTGCTTTATTAATAATCCGGTCATCGAAATCAATATGTTCTCCGAGTTCTCCACCGTCTCCAACACCAACGGTAACGCCTGCACCATTTAATCCAAATCCTCCGGGGAGTATAGAATTAAGTACGTTTACATTTTGTTGCGTTTTTACTTCGTGGTTCAACATAGCAACCGGCTCCTGGAATAAATCTATAAAGCTAACGGCTGGATGATTAGATAATTCCGTTAATTGATCTAGACTTACTTCTGCAATGATTTTTTTACCATCACGATCTGCTATTTCAATCGTTTTCAAATTAAAACTGCTAAATACTTTTTGAATATTTTGTTTAGAAACATTTTTATGAAAAATAATTGCCATGGCGACTTTTTCATTTGGACGTACGGCGTACGCTGGAATGGTTTCTTCCACCAACGCTTGATTATATTTGCTGGTTGCAGGAATTGTGGTAACATTATATATTCCGTTATTTCCTAAATTCGTATTTTTATTGTTTGATGATACCGCTGCCTGGTAAGTGGTACCGGACTGATAAGAAAGTAACTGAATGCCTTGTTGGTTTAATGCTACCTGCTGTTGTACGGTAGGCATTTTGTCAAAACTCAGGTTGACATAATAATATCCATTGTACTTTCCTGTAGAAAAAGCCGCTGGATTATTCTGAAAAAGTGCTACGCCTGGTAGCCTGTTTTTTCCTTTGGTACCCTGAGCATATGTCGAAAAGGACATACTCATCAGGAGCATTATTACGCAATACGCGCAAAATGATCGTTTCATAATACTGTAATTTAAAAAAGTAGGATAAAAGCCGGTGCTTCGGTAAGGATTACCTAACGGCACACCAAACAGGGGATAACATAGCGGGGGATAAAGTCTTACAATAATCAAAGGGGATAAGATTATTACTAGTGCCTGGGGCATTAGGACAGACTTTGCTGATTGGTTATGTGTGTGATATGGTTGTACTTAAGATTAGGCAAACAGTATACCAAAGCAGCTTTTTTTTAGCTAAATCACTTTACATCAAACACATATTTTTGAAAGAAATGTGAGGATGATAAGGTTAAAATGGAGTTTTTTAAACAAGGATTTGTAGTAACCGCTTATTCACCAACGTTTATTTTGTGAAATGGAAATGGGAGGCATTAGTATCTTGGATATATTTTTTTTTAATTTAGGTGCAACAGGTATTAGGTTATGAAATTTTCAAGAGAAAATATCGAATATTGATTCAGGAATATTGAATTTTCAGAGCTTGGGAATGGTGATTAAATAACTTTACATTCTTTAGCGCAGGCTCACCAATTCACGGATTAACAATTCTGTAAAGAATAATGCGATCGCTCCGCAGTCAAACCAACTGAAAGTATATGGTGGATAATGCCAGGGGAATCAAATTGCCCTCTAAAAAGGATTTTGAAAAGCCGGATTATTTGTAAAACTAGTGTCTGTCAATGTATTTAAAAAAGCAATCAGGTTGCCGCGATCTTCGTCACTTAGGGTAAACGGCTGAATATTGGAGCTGACATTGGGAGAAGGATGTCCACCAGATTTATAATGATCGAGCACTTCTTCCAGCGTCGCAAAGCGACCATCGTGCATATAAGGTGCCGTCAGCGCAATATTCCGTAAGGAAGGTGGGCGAAACAATCCATTGTCACTCGGTACATTGGTTACTTCTCCCAGACCTTTATCAGGAAAATCCGCAAAGGTAGCGGCTTCCGTTATTCCATTATTAAAAAAGGCAGGTTCCGAAAATTGAACACCACCGTGGCAATGACTACAGCCTGGATGATCCAGCCCCGTGGCCAGTTCGAAGAAAAATAGATCCCGTCCATTGATTTCGTCCTCTTCATAAAAGACCCCCGTTCCGAATCGAATCTTGTCGTATTTAGACTGATAACTGATGAGCGTTCGCTCAAACTGCGCAATTGCTTTTGCCGCCAGTTCTTTGGTCATAGCATCCCGATCCGAGATGCCAAAAGCTTTCCGGAAAAGTGGAGGATAGGTATCATGATTTTGTAATTTGCTAATTACGTTCGGCCAGGTTTCGTGAAGCTCTACTTCATTGACGACGGGTTCGAGCGCCTGCTCTTCTAGCGTCTGGGCGCTACCATTCCAGTTTAGTCCATTATTGACAAAGGCAATATTGATCAAACTCATCGCGCTTCGTCTACCCAGGATGCCATCTACACCGGGACTCGTTGCCAGACCATCCGTAAAAGACTGAACAGGATTATGACAACTACTACAAGACATCGTGCTATCCGCTGATAAAATTGGGTCATAAAACAATCTACGGCCCAGCTCTATTCCCTGCACCGTCATTGGGTTGTCTTCCGGTATTTCAATCTGACCCAGCCAGTCCGGGTAGTCCAGTTCGTACGCTTCTGGCGCGTAGTCAAATTCGAGTAAGTCATCCTGCTCATCAATCGGATCAGGATCAACCGGGTCTGGATCACAAGCTATTATGGTTAATAATAACAAACTCATAATGGCTATCGATAAGAAAGGAATTTTTTTCATAAAATGGTTATCTAAGACTTATTGAATAATTGTTCATCTGAATTCGTAGTTGGCGAAGCTCTTTAAAAATAGATAGATGATTCATTTTCCTGACGCACTTATGATCTCATCGAGATCACCGTATTTTAGCCAAGGTTTCGTATCGAAGGTTACAACCGCAGAGAATGCTAATTCTCATCCCTTATTCAATAATACAACGAAATAACCGCAATGTTTATGCTGTAAACAGAAGATTTAGTCACCATTCACCAAATCTGATTATTCTTCGTCGGTCAAGGTATGTAAAAAGGCGAGTAGTTGTCCTTTTTCTTGTTTGGTCAATCCCAGCGGTCGTACCAATGAATGAATGTTAGGAGAAATTTGTCCACCTTCATTATAGTGATCAATCACTTCCTCCAGGGTAGCAAAACGACCATCGTGCATATAGGGCGCAGTGAGGGTAATATTCCGCAGGGTAGGAATTCTGAATTTACCATTATCATAACGGTTGCCAGTAACAGCCCCTCGTCCGGAATCTTTAAAATCAGTTAAATTTTTAGCGGGTTGTACCCCATTATTAACAAATTCATTGGTAGTGAATAGCGGAGCGTTATGACAATTACCGCATTCCGCATCTTTTACCTCAGGGGAAATATCAAAAAATAAATCATATCCGATGGCTTCGTCGGGTGTCAGTTCGAGGGTGCCCGCCCTGAAGCGATCATATCGCGAATTGCCATTGCTGACCAAACTGCGTTCGTACTGGGCGAGTGCTTTGACCACTAAATTTCGCGTCAAAGAAGCCGTATCCTGGATGCCAAAAGCGTTGCTAAATGCCTGTCGGTATGGTATATGTTGTCGCAAATCCCATTCTACGCGCGACCATTGGTGGGCCAGTTCCGAGGAGTCAGCCACCGGCAGTAAAGCCTGATCTTCCAGTTGCATCACTCTTCCATCCCAAAATAAACCGGTATTCATATAGCCAACGTTGACCAAGCTCATCGAACTTCGTACCCCTGTTTTTCCGTGGATGCCCCGGCTGATGGGAAGGTTATCGGTAAAGCCACGTTTTGGAAAATGACAACTGCCACAGGACATACTACTGTCAGCGGAAAGAATCGGATCAAAAAATAATTGTTGTCCTAGCGCTACGCCTGCGACGGTCATTGGATTATCGGACGGAATATCCATTTTTCCAAAGCCCCAGGGTTGTGGCAAGGTATAGGGTGTCGAAGAAACGGTAGGAGACAAAACGAGATATGGTGTATCTCCCGAACAGGAAATACACCATATTATTCCTGTTGCCAGGATCAGAAACCAAAAAAAACGGTTATTTATTTTTTTCAAATGTTTTTGTTTATTCAACGGTCACCGCAGAACCAAAGTTCTCCATGATCGTTTTTGCGATGGTCATTTCTCCATTAGCAGAGTGCGTACCACGGAAAGTTTCAATATCCAGGTAGCCATCGCCATTCAAATCAAAATCAGGGTTACTATTAAGAAATAATTTGGCAACGTCCACTTTTATTCTGAGTGGCACATTGGTATCGGTTAGGATGATTGATTTATCAATTGTTACTTCTTTATATACTTCGTCTGTTCCGGAATGATAAGTAAAACTTTCCGTATCTGCTCCTCCTGAAACGATGGTTCCATCATTGTCCATATCTGCGGCACCTTCTATTATAGAAAAAATATAAGAAGACCATCCATCCCAAAAATTACGGGTCAGTGGGTGTCCAGTTCCGTAATCAGTCGGCTTGGAGCGATTCAAATCGGCTTGTACACCAAACCCGATCTTTATTCCAGTATATTCACCTAAAGGAAGGTCTTTAATAGAAACCGTCTTTCCTTCTTCTGCGGAAGTAGTTCGTGTTTCGTCGAAAGACAAATCAACATAATCAATCTCCACCAGTTCTGTCTGTGCACCACCGGCATCTGAAGAAATCAGTGCGATATCTGAGACAAAGAAGTTGAAGTTATTAAATTGAATTTTACGACCATCAGCATAAGCATATTCTTTAAAAGTTAAAAAGGTTTCGCCATCGTAGTTAGCGGTCCAGTTTAGGTCGAGCGTAGTTACAGGCTGTACATTTGGTTCGTCCTTACAACCGATGAAGAAAAGGCAAGAAACAAGAAATATTAATTTGAAATACTTCATTTATATTAAATTTTAGTGATAGAAGTTGTTTAAAAATAAATAATTCTAATAAAAGTTGATTAGCTATTCGCGTATAGAGAAGGCCTTTGATAAATTGCCGACTATAATTTGCTTGATCATTTCAGGATTATCCACAAAATCTATGCCTTCAATCCATTGTAAATAATCTACCTTGATGGGGATATCAAGATCAAACCCTCTGTTAATCGTAACTGAATAAGGTAGCTTAATGTTTACGGCGGTCTTTATATTATATTGTAGCGTATCGTTATTTTCTACATTTACCAATCTAATAAGGGTGAAAATATAGGCAGAATCGGGTAACTCAAAGCGTCCGTTGTCTGAAGCGAGTGGGTGAGCGGCAGGAACGGATTCTGGATCCGTAGCTGCTTGAATATCTGTGAGACCTACCTGAAAACCTAAAGTGTCGTAACTTCCCTGGCCCGTAAAAGTTCCGATCTGGTAACTAAAACTACTGATATTGCGGGAGATAAGTTTCACATCGTTGGTGGTTAAGTTTTCTTCTCCAGCCCGATCCGTCAGGGTAATTTCGTCGTTGATGGTGATGGTCTGCCCAGCTCCTGATAGTGAGATGCCGTTGATATAAAAACCAACCTCCAGGAAATTAACAACTTTATTATCAAACGCAATCGTATCGCCATAACGAAGCGAGGTATCTCCGGCCGCATGTTCAATTTCAAAAGTAATATTGGGATAGCTACAGCAATCGACGCAGTCCACTTCTGCGTCTGCCGCAAAATTAGTGGCCGCTACGTCGCGGCAACCTTCTTCTTTTTGCAGACAAGCGGATGGAATAACCAAAAGGTAGCAGAGGGGTAATAGCCAAAAAAAATTAGCGCTTTTGATTTTTTTCATATTCCTTAACCTCGTGTTTTACAATTTGCTTTACCTGCGAAGTAAATTCTTTATTCAAAATCCAGTTATAAAAATTCCGATCTTTTGATAAGGTTTCTCCAACGGGCAGACCAGCTTGTTTACCAAAGTTAAACACAATTACACCATCTTTATTGTATTTAAACTTTTGGGTAGCATCAGCAAAATTCAAATCATTGGTAAAATCATGGATCACCTGAATATCATTGCGGATAGGAGTAGCAACAACGGTTCCATCGTCTTCATAAAAATCTTCGTGCTCGTATTTTGTCAGCTGTCCCATAAAAACATCGATGGTTGCTTTAACATCTGCCAACGCGTCGTGGGCGTTTTCAAATTCTTTTTGACAATAAAATTTTAGTGCCGCTCGCAGAGTCCGGGGTTCCATTTTATAAAAAATCCTTTGTACATCAATCAACCGACGTTCCTGAATAGAAAATTCTATGCCCACTCGGGAAAATTCTTCCATTAACATCGGTACATCAAAACGATTGGAATTATATCCTGCTAAATCCGCGTCGCCAATAAAGTCAAATATTTTTTTAGAAATCTGCTGAAAGGTTGGTTTGTTAGCCAGGTGTTTTGGTGTAATCCCGTGGATACCCATCGCTTCTTCAGAAATAGGAATACCCGGATTAATCAATTCGTTTAGTTCTTCTGGTTCCCGATTATCGGGAAAATGCTTGATAATGGCAATCTGAACAATTTTGTCACTTACTACACTGAGTCCCGTAGATTCTATATCAAAAAAGCAGATTGGTCTTTTAAGGTTGAGTTTCATATTCTGTGTTTATTTGTTTATTTGTTTAAAATGATCGCTGCCTTCGATGCCACATTCTTTATACTCCTTTTTTTCTTTAATATTGAATTCTATTTCACCTCATTCAACAAAAAACGCTCCGCTCCCTCCGTATATTTCACGCCCATGGTTCCATCTTTTTCTCCAAAGATAAAATATCCTTCCACCCCGTCAACCTTGTTAATCAGTTCGTAAGCACCCACCAGGCCCATGACCATACAAGCGGTCGCATAGGCATCTGCCGTCATGCAATCCTCCGCAAAAATAGATGCGCTGAGAATATCTGTCATCTTGGGCAGCCCCGTTTCCGGATCGATGGTGTGTCCATATTTCTGTCCGTCGACTTCGTAATAATTACGATAATTGCCAGAAGAAGCGAGCGCCATTCCGGATAGTTTTACTTGAGCCTTAAGGTCGGTCAGTGCCGCGTTTGCGTCCGGTGTAGCGATGCCAATAATCCAGGGTTGCTTACGTGGACTTTTTCCTTTAGTTCGGACCTCTCCACCGATTTCCACAAAATAATCAGCTATACTATTTCGGTCGAATAATTCACAAATAGCGTCGACCCCGTATCCTTTGGCAATGGCCGAAAAATCCAGTGAAACACCGGGAGAAGTTTTGGATAAAAATCGGGTATCTTCGTCCAGACTAACTTTTTCCATGCCCACGTATTGCCGCAGCGAATCTATTTTTTGCTGATCACGGGTGGTTACTTCTTTTTTCTCTCTCGCAAAACCCCAATAACTTACCAGGGGCATAACGGTGGGGTCGAAATGACCATCGGTTTTATCGTAGATCATTATTGCCCGGTAGTAGTTCATTAAAAAATGGCGATTTGGCATATCGGCTCCAACAAATTTTCCTTCCAGCGATAGCCCTTTTTCAGAACGGTTAAAGCGGGTAATAAAGCTACTGTCGAGATAAGTGTTGACCTCAGCGTTGATCTCTATCAAGAGTTGATCCACCTCTTTTTTTAAAGCTGTTGGGTCATCCGATCGTACTGTCAAATTATAAGTAGTGCCCATGGTGGGCCCGGATATTTTGACAAAGGTCGCTGGTGCTTTGTTGCTCTGCTTATCCGCATTCGGACGACAAGCTACGAATAGTGTAAAACTGATAAAAATCGAGAGAAATACTTTCATTCGCGTGTCAGATTTAGTTAGTTTTGCAATTTTACGAAAAAAGGAAGTCATTATGAAATACCGTCTACTGGATAAAGAAGAATTAGTCGAAATGGAGGAGGAATTTATCCGATTTCTCGCTACCCGCAGTATTCCGGGGCCAGATTGGGAAAAAATGAAAACCACGCAGCCCGAGCGGGTAAATGGCCTATTGGAAGAGTTCAGCGATCTGGTATTTGAAAAAATACTGGCAGGAGTAGCATTTTTGGAAATGAAACTTCGGGATGATGTAAAAGTTTTTCGTTGTGAAAAAGATAAAATAGCGTTGATCGGAATGAGTGTGGAAGGCGCGAAAGATATTGATTTTACTGCCAATCAGTCGCCTGGTGATATGATGGCCCAGTTTAAAAATTCGGGTGCGCAGTTAAAATTATACCAGGCAGAAAAACCATATAAAGGAAATCGGGAAAAAGAATTATTTGCGATGCTGGAGGCAGGTTGTGTGATCTCGAATGGAGAATTATTCTCTACTTTGGAAGGGTTGAGAAATGTTAAATCATAAATTTTTATTCCTGATTTTTGCTAATTCATATGCTTTATCTCCTGCTGATTTTTCTATGCTTGCTAATTCTGTCGGGACTACTGATGCGCGGTACGCTTTTACATGAGTTGATGCACCTGCCAGTTTACCATTATCATTTGTATAAAAACCATCCTGGACCGATTGCTTTTACCCGTCATTCATTCGGAAAACATGCCAGACAGTATTTTCTACATTTTCCGCCAACGGATTTAAACGCTGAAAAAAAACAGGTAGTGGTCTTCTTTCATGGAGGTGGCTGGAGTCTGGGCAGTCCGGAAATGTTTAAAGTCAATGCAGCTTTTTTTGCCAGTCGGGGTTACCATGTATTTATGCCTTCTTACCGAAGGATTCCGGTTTATCGCTATCCGGAAATAAGAGAAGATCTGGATACGGGATTTTTGGAAATTCTGTCCTTGATGAAAAAAGCGGGATTAGAAAACCATAAAATTATTTTAGGTGGTATGTCGGCCGGAGGAAATCTGGCGGCGTTATTGGCGTACGATCGGGTAGGGCTACAAGCCCGAAACATTGATCCTGCTATTTTTTCAGGATTAATACTATTTGGCGCTGCACTGGATTTATCGGGAATGCAGGCCAGTCCGGTCCGCTGGTGTTACGCGGGTAAATTAAAAGATCCAGGTTTTGCGAAAGCCAGTCCCATTAATTATCTGGCAGAAAAGGAAACGCTTCCAGCACTGATCATCCACGGCACCCATGATGGACTGGTGGCCTTCCGTTCGGCGGACGCTTTCCTTAAAAAATTATCCGGGCGACAGACCAAAAATCTAACCATCCGTATTCTTCCCAAAGGAACGCACCTGGATGCAGGGAGCTGGAATTTTTTTGACAATGATCTCAGGAAGTTGTTGGTGAAATGGCTGGAAGAGCGGAACCATAAATAGAATAAAGTCTAAACTTGACTTTACTATTAGGAATGGCATTTATTTTGTCAACATTCCTAACAAAGATTGCCCCCTTTTTACGTAAAAAGAGGGCAATCTTTGTTAAAGGCAAACCGCAATATGCTACACCGCCTGTAAAATATCATACTGCGTCAAAATATGCAATGTACCAGATTTGTCTTTAGCAATAACCGCTGGAATTTTTTTATTGATAAATCCAGTCAATTGTCGATAGGGTAGATCTTCGTTGACCACGGGGAAGGCCTCTCCCATAATTTTACTGATCGGCTGATCGGTCTTGTTCTCTTCGTCAGAGAGTAGAAAGTTTAACACTGAAGACTCGGTAATCGAACCAACAATGTTATGCTCCTCATCCACAATGGGCATTTGTGAAATATCGTTGTGCTTCATCTGATCAAGCGCCTTTTGAATTGGATCATCAACGTTTAATGTCATAAAATTCTTATCAGACTTACGAGCAATCAAATCACTTACTTTCAATTCGGTATCTAAAAAACCACGATCGCGCATCCAGTCATCGTTGTATATTTTACCAATATAGCGGCTGCCATGGTCGTGAATAACTACCACGACTACATCGTCCGGTTTTAGATGATCCTTTAGCTGGATCAATCCACAAAAGGCTGATCCAGCAGAATAACCAAGTAATAAACCTTCTTCACGCGCCAGTCTACGCGCCATGACGGCACCATCCTTGTCCGTTACTTTTTCAAATTTATCAATCAGTTTAAAATCTACATTTTTAGGTAAAATATCTTCTCCAATTCCTTCTGTAATATAGGAATAGATTTCTTTTTCGTCAAAGATACCCGTCTCATGATATTTTTTAAATACAGAACCGTACGTATCAATCCCCCAGATTTTAATATCGGGATTCTGTTCTTTCAAATACTTAGCCGTTCCGGAAATGGTACCACCCGTGCCGACACCTACCACCAGGTGTGTAACCTTTCCATCCGTTTGTTCCCAGATTTCTGGTCCGGTAGATTCGTAGTGGGCCAGCCGATTTGAAAGGTTATCATATTGGTTGAACCAAAAAGAATTGGGGATTTCTTTGCTTAGTCGCTCAGCAACCGAGTAGTAAGAACGAGGATCATCCGGCGTTACGTTGGTCGGACAGACAATTACTTCCGAACCCATAGCCCGCAATAAATCCAGTTTTTCTTTGGATTGCTTATCGCTGGTCGTAAAAATAGATTTATATCCTTTCACACAGGCTGCAATCGCCAGTCCCATTCCAGTATTTCCGCTGGTACATTCGATAATGGTACCGCCGGGTTTGATCAGGCCATCCGCCTCGGCTGTTTCCAGCATTTTGAGCGCCATACGATCTTTGATAGAGTGGCCGGGATTGAAGGTTTCCACCTTACAAAGAATCAGGCCAGGTACCTCACTGGTCACCTTGTTAATTTTTACCATGGGTGTATTACCAATGGTTTCCAGGATATTATTATAATACATAAATTAATGATTTAATGTTGGTATAGATGTTGCACCAAAGGATCAGTCCTTTTTACGCAACTCACAGGCAAAAGATGCAGGTACAAAGGTACGTATTTAGCAATGGAGTGATGAAATCAAAAAGGAAGGTTTTTCTAAAGAAGCGTTTACTTTTTCACCCAAACATAAAAACGATTGTCTTTTCCTCCCAATGCGTGGGCCGTTTGTCGAGAAACGACCACCACTACATCCTTGGTATGAACCGATTTAGGAATCCGACCCAATACTTTAGCACGTACGGTTTTGCCATTCATTGGATTTTTGATGGTAATGTAGGAACGCAGTTTAGCAGTACGGTGCAGTACAGAATGGCCCGCGTGATCCTTCAGTCCTTTTTTACAGTAGGCAGCTCCTGCTTCGTTAAATCCTTTGCGATCACCAGTTCCTTTTTGATATGCCATTTCTTTGAGCCGTTCCTCGGTCCAATCGGGATTGGTTTTAAAATTATGATGAGTTGAGGGAATACCGGATTTTTTCAGGTAACCAACGTGTAAAATCTGACCAATGTTTAGATTATGGGTGATCACGGAATTTCGCTCGAGCAGGGTGTCAACAGGCATTTTAAAACGGGTGCGGGCGATATTGAACGCAGTATCTCCTTTGCGAACTTTATAACAAAGCGCAAAGTAAGCATCCCGGTTGACGCCTTTTGATTGAAAACGGAGAATAGATTTTTTTGGAAGCGGAATATTCAGTTGCTGGCCGGGAGAAATCAGATTAGCAACAATTTCAGGATTAAAAAAGTATAAATCCGCGAGGGATAGACCATAATGCTGAGAAATACTAAAGAGGGTTTCATTTTTTTTAATCGTGTGATTAAAAGTAAAATTGTTATTACTGGAGACATTAATAAAAACAGTATCTTGTGGAATAAGACTTGGAATCGTATCGGTGGTAGTTGCAGCACCGGAAAATCCGATAAGCAACAGACCGAAGATGGTCAGCAATTTTTGTAAATTTTGCATAATGTTTCAGTAAGTTCTGAGTAAGGTGTCAATATTTTACGTTCCCTTTGACATCGTTCAGTTTTATAATAATAGATAAAATTAAGGCTTTTTGAGTAAAAAAGATATGCAGACGATCGGAATCATCCCGGCACGCTACGATTCGGTACGCTTTCCGGGCAAACCTTTAGTGGAAATTCGGGGCAAAACAATGATTCAACGAGTCTACGAACGGTCCAGTGAAGCAGAAGAGTTGGATCTTGTGGTCGTAGCTACGGATGATCTGCGGATACGAGACGTGGTACAGGCTTTTGGTGGTCGAGCGGTCATGACTCGGCGGCATCATACCAGTGGTACCGATCGGGTAGCCGAGGCTGCGCTGGCTTATCCCAAAGCAGGATTGATCATGAATATTCAGGGAGACGAACCATTTGTTTTTCCCCAGCAAATAGACCAGCTGGTACGCTTTATTCGGGAAAGACCTGCCCTGGAAATTGCCACAATGGCGAAGCAAATTACGGATGTTAATCTGATTGAAAATCCCAATGTCGTAAAAGTAGTTGCGAACGTAAATCAACAGGCGCTCTACTTTAGTCGGTCGCCCATCCCTTTTCAACGGGATGCAACCGCTAAAACTATCTATCAAAAACACATCGGCTTATACATCTTTCGGGCAGCAGCACTGCAACGAATCACCGCGCTGGTGCCACACCCACTGGAGCAAACTGAAAAACTGGAACAACTCCGCTGGTTGGCCAATGGCCTGAATATTGGTGTGGCTAAAACAGATCTCGAATCTATTGCCATTGATCACCCGGAGGATTTGATTCGTCTGGAAAAGTTTATAGACCAAATATGAAATTTTGTAGCAACTGTTTGCATACTGTCTTTAGTATTCCTGAAAACAGAACGTTAGTTAAATTTATATATTGAATTTTAATTGTTATTGAGTTAACGAAATATTTTATTATTTGAATAATTAATATGAACGAATACCTTTTTTTAAGTAAAAATTAAGCCAGTAATCCATCTTTTGTCGAGTAATTACATTGTTAGGTGCTGCAAATAACTGATAGTCAAACATATCCCTTTTTTGCTTACTTCAAATTATTTATCATTAGGAAAATTACACCAATTAATTATTTATTAATGATAAAAAAAATTATGTAAGGAAGTCTATTATTTCATTTTTTATTACGAACTAATTTTATCACTTTTGTAGTCCTCAAAAAAGGAAAGATATTTTTAGTCTCGCAAATCTGAGAATGGCAGACCCGCTACACACAACTTTTGGTCTCCAACTACTTCTCCTACTATGGATACTTGAGAAACGAAACTACACAGATCTAATTTATTGTTTTACGCCCTCTTTTTTGGGTTTAAAGAATCTGAAGAATGATTAAAGATTGTGCTACAGTGTGGGATAGTTGTCTGCGAACGATTCGTAAAAACGTGAATTCGCAAAGCTTCAAAACGTGGTTTGAACCCATCCGGCCGGTAAGGCTGGAGGAGGGTGCATTGACGATTCAAGTACCGAATAAGTTTTTTTACGAATGGCTGGAAGAACACTACGTTGCTTTGCTAAAGAGAACCATTCGGCAGGAACTGGGAGATATGGGCCGTTTAGAATATCAAATTCTTATGTCGAAATCTGCTCAGGCACCGACCGCTATTGCAGCGACGGATAAGAGCGACGTTAATACACCCGGTTCGGTGGATACGGGTAATATCAAAAACCCCTTTGTAATTCCCGGGATACGTAAGCTGAAGATCGACCCACAATTGAATGCATCTTATATATTCGAAAATTTTATCGAAGGTGATTGTAATCGATTAGCTCGCTCCGCCGGAATGGCAGTTGCAGCCAAACCAGGTGGAACTGCTTTCAACCCGCTGGTTCTTTTCGGTGACGTAGGACTTGGAAAAACGCATCTGGCACAGGCCATCGGTAATCAGGTGCTCAAAGAGCAATTGGGAAAAACGGTACTGTATGTTTCTTCCGAAAAATTTACCAATCAGATCATCGACTCTATTCGTAATAATGCCGTTAACGATTTTGTTAATTTTTACCAACTAATCGACGTACTAATCGTAGACGATATTCAGTTTTTGGCCAACAAGCAAAAAACGCAGGAAATCTTCTTTCATATTTTTAATCAACTACACCAGAACGGCAAGCAGATTATCATGACGTCGGATCGTCCTCCAAAAGATCTGGATGGAATGGAAGAACGTCTAATTTCCCGTTTTAAATGGGGGCTGTCCGCTGATTTGGGAACCCCTGACCTGGAAACCAGAATGGCGATTTTAGCTTCCAAAATGGATCAGGAAGGACTAGACCTGCCACATGATGTAACGGAATTTATTTGCTATAATATTAAAAACAATATTCGAGAACTGGAAGGCGTACTAATCAGCCTTGTAGCACAATCTTCTCTTAATCGTCGGGAAATTGACCTGGAACTGGCCAAGGAGGTTATTAAGAACTTCGTTAATCAAATGTCCAAAGAAATTACTGTTGAGTTCATCCAAAAACTGGTAGCGGATCACTTTGATGTACCCGTCGAAAAACTCAAAGGACAAACTCGGAAACGTGGAATCGTAATTGCGCGACAGCTATCTATGTATCTGGCAAAAAATCTGACCAATAAGTCCTTAAAAGCCATCGGTGAAAATTTTGGAGGACGGGATCATTCCACCGTTATTTATTCCTGTAAGGCCGTTCAGGATCTGCTGGATACGGATATGATCTTTAAAGACACCGTAACTGACCTGCAAAAGAAAATCAAACTGAATTTAAACGAAAAATAATTATACAGATGTTCTGTAAAATGTATGGGAATGTCTCGTAAATTGTCAGTGCGAATTATCTCAATATTTCATTATTCAACATTTATATCATGACTATTCAGGAAGTTATCAGCCGGCTCGAAGCAGGCAACAAGAATTTTGTTAGTGACAAACTTGATGGTAAATTACAGAACAGTTCCCGCCGTACCGATTTAACTGCAGGCCAGGAACCTTACGCCATTGTTTTAAGTTGTGCCGATAGTAGGGTAGTCCCCGAATTGGCCTTCGATGCTGGACTTGGTGAATTATTTGTTATCCGGGTAGCGGGAAATGTAGCCAATAATTCTTCTATTGCAAGTATTGAATATGCAGTAGCCCACTTGGGGTCCACCGTAATTGTCGTGCTGGGCCATGAGAATTGTGGTGCCGTTACCGCTGCGATTAGTGGTGGGGACAATGGACACAATCTCAATCATTTATTGTCGCATATCACACCGGCTCTAGCTGCTAGTGGCGAAGGAGCTGCAGTGAATGATGTGGTCAAAAAAAATGCAGAACTAACAGGACGCGACCTTAAAAACCGGTCATCGATCATTCGTAACGCCGTAGAAAGCGGAAAAGTGAAAATTATTCCGGCTTACTATAATCTGGGAAGTGGCGCAGTAAATTGGTTATAGTTATTTTTAAATAAGTTCTAAAATAAAACCCTCTTAATCATACGATTAAGAGGGTTTTTTACGGTAATATTGTTACTCAATATTATAATTGGATATTCACATTGAAGTATTCCCTAAAGGTGAATCACTTCGTCATACGCTGCAGCAGCAGCTTCCATTACCGCCTCGCTCATTGTTGGATGCGGGTGAATAGATTTAACAATTTCGTGTCCGGTCGTTTCTAGCTTACGAGCAACAACTACTTCAGCGATCATTTCGGTAACATTCATACCGATCATATGTGCACCGAGAAACTCTCCGTATTTAGCATCAAAGATAACTTTAACGAATCCTGTTTTTGCTCCAGCAGCACTTGCTTTACCCGAAGCAGAAAAAGGAAATTTACCAACTTTGATTTCGTATCCCGCTTCTTTAGCCGTTGCTTCGGTATACCCTACGGAAGCGATTTCCGGAATACAATAAGTACAACCAGGTATATTGTTATAGTCGATCGGTTCTGGATGATGTCCTGCTATTTTTTCTACGCAGATAATCCCTTCCGCGCTGGCAACGTGTGCCAGTGCCGGACCTTTGGTGATGTCTCCGATAGCGTAAATTCCATCCACGTTGGTTTGGTAAAATTTATCTACTTCCACCATTCCTCGGTCCGTTTTGATACCGAGTGTTTCCAGGCCAAGGTTTTCTGTATTAGGAGCAACACCTACGGCGGATAGGACCACATCACATTTTAATTCTTCCGTCTTACCCGTCTTACGATCCTTGAGCGTCACGGTACAACCCTTCCCTTTGGTATCCACTTTTTCCACACTGGTATTGGCGCGGACGTTAATGCCTTCCTTTTTAAAAGTACGGGTAAGTTCTTTAGAAATATCTTTGTCTTCGCGTGGTACGAGGCCTTGTTCCATAAATTCGACCACCGTCACTTCTGTCCCCATGGCATTATAGACATAAGCAAATTCGACTCCGATGGCACCGGCGCCGACGACGACGATACTTTTAGGTTGTTTAGGCAATGTCATGGCTTCGCGATAGCCGATAATATTTTTTCCATCGATGGGCAAGTTGGGAAGTTGTCGAGCACGTCCTCCGGTAGCCAGAATGATGTTCTTTGCTTCGAGAGTCTGAGTCTTTCCGTCAGCAGCAGTAACCTCTACTTTTTTACCACGGACGAGTTTACCCGTTCCCATGATAACATCAATTTTATTTTTTTTCATCAAAAAAGTAACCCCTTTGCTCATACCGTTGGCTACGTTCCGGCTTCGGTCGATGACCTTGGAGAAGTCAGCTTTAGCATCTTTGACGGTGATTCCGTAATCTTCAGCATGTTTGATATAATTAAAAACCTGAGCGCTTTTGATGAGTGCTTTGGTGGGAATACAGCCCCAGTTGAGGCAAATACCTCCGAGAGATTCGCGTTCTACGATGGCAGTTTTGAGGCCTAGTTGAGAAGCACGGATAGCAGCAACGTAGCCACCGGGGCCACTTCCAACGACAATCAGATCGTAATTCATTGTATTATAGTTTAATTTTGATGGTGGGAATTTTAAATAAAAAGAAATAGCGTGGTTATAGCGGCTATTCCGGGTGCAAATATAAGGAATTGAAGCAAATAATGGCTGATTTTTGTACGGGTAGTTACAGCTTAGTGGTTCGGGTACTAAATTAGTATGTATTTCAAATTGTTAATTTTTTTCTGGACATTAAGAACAGTTGATTGGTGATTCGTTAATCGGTCCTTTCAACGCGTAGGTATCGCCTTCCAAAGTATTTGAAAAATTAAAAAAAGACGGTAGAGAAATTTAAGTTAACTGATCAATGTAGGAACAAGGCAATGCCTTGTTCCTACATTGATCATGTTCCTAGTGCCGAAGGCAGTAGGGTAAAAAAAGAAACCCTATATCACGAATGATACAGGGTGTCCAAAATTACTGATACTACTTCTACTTAAATTTCTTTGCCTCGGAAACCCATTCGTGTTGTAGAATGTACTGAGAATCGAGGTCTAATATTTTATTGATTAAAAGAATATCTTTATCTTCCAATCTTGAGATTTGTTCATACCGATATACGCCAAGAGCATTTAATTTTACTTCTATATGCTCATTTATACCACTGAGTACTTTCAGGTTGTCGACAATTTCTTCGGATTCTTCCTTTGTATTTTTTTCTAATTCTCCATAATCAGATGAAATAAAACCGATTTTTTTAGCACCACCGGTTTCTATGGGTCGGTCTTGCCACTCGGTAAACTTTCTTTTAATTTTATCTAGTGATTTTTCTTTAGACTTTTTGTTATTAGAATAATCCAGGAGTACTTCATTCGGAAAAATTCCTTTTTTTAGTTCATCCCTTTCTCTGGCTACTTTTAGCAGTTTAAAATGGAGATTTTGATATTTCTCTTCCCATTTTTGTTTTTTTTCGCTGTATTTATTTTTAAACCGTTTTTTAAGTTCTTCTACATCCGGAGCAGAAAGTTGACCAGCTATTCGCTGCCGGTACTTTTTTATTTCCTCTTCTTTCTCCAGAATCTCTGTCTGTTGATTTTTTAGTCTTGTTTCCAGTTTTATCAATTCTTCCTGATTGAAGGAGTGAGATTCGTTGTTTTTATGTTGGTGTAAAAGTCTTTCCAGCGTAGTTTTTTCGGCATTCAGCGCCTGTAAATGTTCGATCAGTTCTTTCTTGTCATCACCCAATTCTGATTGGTAGCGTAAAAGGCTTTCCTTTTCAGATTTTAGCAAGTTAGTATGTTGTACCAGGTTATGGCGTTCAGATTCAATTTGAAAATTCACGTTCTTTACCTGAATAAGTTCAGACTGCAAAGACTGGATAGCCATTTTTCTCCAGGTCCAGGCAACTACAAAACCAAGCAAAGCCGCACCAGACATCAGCACAAATACGGGGATAGCAAGTTGAATCATGATTGTTTTATTTCTTAAGGATCGATTAAAAAATAAGCAGCCAAATATTTTTAATTTTTTACTAGATTTTATTGATTAGAACAAAAATAAATTTCTATGCTAAGTTCAATATTGCCCTAAAGATATAAAGAATATAAAATTATCCCAATATCAGGGCATTAAAATCATAACTTAATTTTTTCCTTAGGAACGAGGATTAAATAGATTAAGAAATTTTGAGTAGGTAGTTTTTGTGTATAACGAGGTAAAAAACACAGACATAGCCGTAGCTATGGCGCGTATTTTTAACGAAGTTAGGCACAAAAAATATTAGTCATAATTCTGAATCTATTAGATCGTTGTTCCTTAGGAATGGCGATTAAATAAATTTACTTTCTTGACGATTCTAAAATTGATTTAGAGAGGCATTTATTGGGTCAACACACCTGATCTGATAATCAGTAAATTATTCTAACTTCCACCCGACGATTTTTTCTACGCCCGATATTTGTAGAATTAGATGCAAGCGGTTTTTTATCACCCTGATAATCCACTTTAATTCGCTGTTCTGCAATCCCGAATGTTTCCATTAATGTCTTTACACTAATAGCTCTATTTTTTGACAATTGTTCATTTTTACCGGATTCACCAATATTATCAGTATGTCCGGTTAAGAGTACTTTAGACTCGGGATGAAGGTTTAAATATGAATTCAGACTATTCAAATAATATTCTAACTGAGGGGAAGATGTTACAAAATCTGTATTGTTGTCATAATACAAATTCAGGGGACGAATTTTTTCCAGCGTTTGAGTTGCCTTGACCGTTTTCTCTCCAATAGAGATCAGATTGAAATGCGCATTTTTGCGTTCAAAACTAAAACTCAACCCATCAAATAGCAAGTTTCTGGTAAATTTTAGATCATCACGAATCATTGATTGAATAATTATATCCTGCTTATTAGCTCCGTAGCCAATTAGCAGATTTTGGACAGCATCAGCTCTGGCAAAACCCAAATCCATAAAGCGGGTAAGATTTTCTTCGGAAGGACTATAATTACCCGTAAGAACAACATTCCGTTCGGGATGCTTATCTAGGTAATTTACCAGCGTTTTCAACTCTTTTTCGGTTTCCCATGGAACTACTACTTCAGCGCTGGAATGACGGAAATGAAAATTTGATTGGCTCGTGATTTTAAAATCACCATCTATTACATTCAACACAGATATAACACTTGGTTGAGTGATGGTTTGCACGGGAACACCAAATTTATTAGCGTACCACCAGGAACCACCTAGCAGCCATATCCCCAAAGAGGAAATGGACAGAATAAGGAAAAGCTTACTCATAATATATTTTTGTCATAGTATGTAAAAAAGCTTCTATAGTAAAGTTATAGTAAGCCGAAAGCTATTTAAAGTCTTTGGAAAGATTAATGGTAAGTGTTTCTAGTGCTTTCTGAAAATAATTTTCTCCTCGTAAAAGTATAGGTTAGTTCTCTTAAAACAAAAATTTTATGTAAATATTTATTATTCATATAATATTTTACCAATTGTATTTCATTTGAATTTTGACCAACTACCTTTCCAGGATGATGAAGACTAAAGTGTTTGTCGCTCACTTGACTTAAGTGAAGCCAAATAGCTTTGATCCCTGATTATAACAATTCCACCCTTCGATTCGTTATAAAACGAGAATTATTATGAATATTTCAATAAACCTATTTTTTACCTTAGGAAGGTTGATAAAATAGTTCGCCTAGAATCTACATTTATTTATCGCTATTCCTTAATTTTGCGCTTTTTTATACCAATCCGATAATGAATAAAATACTAACTGTTTTAACTTTTTTAATACTAACATTTCACCTTGCCGCTCAGGACAAAATGCGGGTAGAGCGGGGCGATGCCGTTGACAAATCTAAACCGATTTGGAACGTATTCGTGGATGAGGACAACCAAAAATGGGTCGGAAATTCTGAAGGCCTCTTCAAAGTACTTTCCATTAACAACGCTGTCAAAGAATCTTTACGTGCGGACGAGTGGGCATTACTGCAATATCGTAGTGGAAACGCCAACCTGCGGGTTTCTAAAACAGGCCTCAAAAATTTTATACCCGACCTGACTGATATCAACGCCGCACACCTGGACAAAAACAAGCAACATCTTTGGATAGGAACGACGGAAACGGGTTTATACCAATTTAGCCTCACTCCTTTAAAATTAATTCAGCATTTTACCAGCGACAATTCTGATCTGGAGGTTAATTTTATCAATTTTATCGAAATAGAACCTTCCGGCCGTATGTGGATCGGAACGCCCGAAGGGGTGGTCTGGGGACGCAATGGTCGTTGGAATCTGGACGAAAAATACCTGGCTTTTGTCGGTGTCGCTTTCAACGGAACTAAAACTTACGTGATTTCAGAGGAATGGTTGTGGGAGGTAACGACGAAGAATAAATGGAAAGAAATCGAACTAGATCCCCGGCAACATAAAGGTTTACTGATTGATGCCGAACTGGATAGTAAAAATAGACTTTGGCTTGCCTCCGAAATTGTCACACGGATGGATGCGGAAACTGGAACCATCGAGCCCTTCGCCGCTCCCGAATATTATACCAGTGAATTTGCTGCTCAAATCAAAGTCGATCAGGACGATGCTTTATGGGTCGGAACGCGGGACAAAGGACTTTTTATTATTGAAAAAGAAGACGCCATCACCGTTAGTGTACTGGTGGAAAATCCAATTAGTTGTGGTGCTTTTGAATTTGATGGTTCTTTAGCGGTCGTGGTAGAAGGTGGGAAACCTCCTTATACTTACTCCTGGAATGATCCCAAAATGAAAGGGGTAAAACCTGGAAATCTGGCTCCCGGTGAATATACAGTGACTGTCACGGATAGTCAGGGTAAAAATAAATCTGCTTCGGTCACGATGAATGATCCGGCGGTCAAATTGACGGTGAAACAGGATCGTCCGGAAAGTGGAATTGGAGCGGGCGATGCGGCGGCGACCGTTACGGTAACGGGTGGCGTTCCCGAGTATAAATTTATCTGGGACAATCAGGAATCAAAAGCTACTGCCGAAAAGTTAACTGGAGGTTCACACACCGTTACCGTTACCGATGATGCAGGTTGTTCTAACACGGCTACGGTAGAAATTCAACAAAATATTGCAGACCTGGCTATTGTAATTGAGGAGGCAGCGCCACTCAATTGTGCCAACTCCAGCGAAGCTGCACTGATGGTCTCGGTAGAAGGTGGTAAGCCTCCGTATAATTTTATTTGGAATAATGATCAGGCAAAAGGAGCAGCACCTGAAAACCTGACTGCTGGAAATTATGAAATCACGGTTAGTGATGCCAGCGGTAAATCTAGTGTTGCCAAATACACCATCGCTGCTCCCGAGACCTTGATGTTGACGGTGGCGGTAACAGCACCTGCCAGCACAGGCAGCGCCGACGGAAAGGCTACTGTAAAAGTATCGGGAGGAACGCCTCCTTATTCGTACGAATGGGATACCAAAGAAAAAAAGGCCGAGGCTATAAAGTTGGGAGCCGGTAATCATCAGGTGGTGGTGACCGATGCCAATGGTTGTAACACTACTGCTGGTTTTACCATTGATGAAAATATTTTATCGCTCAATGCCACCATAGAAGGACTGACTGAACTGAAATGTGCCGACACGACAGATGGTATTCTAAAGGTAAACGTAAACGGTGGTAAACCTCCTTATAAATTTGTCTGGAGCAATCCGAAGCTGACTGGAGATAATCCTACGGAATTACCTGCTGGAAAATATTTCGTGACAATTACGGATGCTAGTGGCAAGTCCAGTGAAGCATCCGCAGAGATCAAAGGTCCTAAAGTGATGACCGGTGAATTGACTGTGACGGCTTCTGCCAATCTGGGAAAAGATGATGGAAAAGCAAAAGTAAAAGTCAAAGGTGGAACTGGAAAATATTCTTACAAATGGAGTAGTGGAGAAACCAGGGATGCTGCCAAAGCACTGGGGGCGGGCGCACAAAATGTAATCGTTAGTGATGAAAACGGTTGTAGTGTTAAATTTCCTTTCGAGATTACAGAAGATATTTTACCAATGAACGTAACGGTGGAAGCGACTACTCCGATAAATTGTTATGGAGAGAAAACGGGTACGCTGGTAGCTAATGTCAATGGTGGAAAACCACCTTATGATTTTAAATGGAAAGGAACAGATACCTCCGGAAAAAAAGCGGAAAACCTGACCAGTGGAAAGTACGAACTAGTCGTTACAGACGCCGAAGGAACGGTAGCTACAGCCACGGCAGAACTGGAAAGTCCTGATGCCATTAAGGTTGAAATTACAGTTGCTCAAAATGCTTCGGTTAATGAAAAAGATGGAAAAGCCAAAGCCAGTGTTAAAGGTGGAAATGGTCCATACACTTACTCCTGGGACAATGGCGAAAAGAAAGATACCGCCGAAAAGCTTGGCTTGGGAACGCACACCGTAGATATCAAAGATAGCAACGGTTGTACCGGAACAGCAAGTATTGATATTACAGAAGATATTTTACCAATGAACATCACGGCCGAAGTAACCAGTGAGATTAATTGTTTTGGTGAGAATACAGGAGCTTTGTTAGCGGCGGTCAATGGTGGAAAACCGCCTTATAGTTATCAATGGAAAGGAACGGACGCAACCAGTGAGAAAGCAGAAAATCTGGCTGGTGGAAAATACGAAATAGTGGTGACGGACAAGGATGGAACGACCGCAACCGCAACGGTGGAATTGGAAACGCCATCTGAAATAAAAATAACTGCCGCGGTGGCTCAACCTGCTACTGCAAATAATAAAGACGGAAAAGCAAAAGCGACGGTTAGTGGGGGAAAAAGCCCTTACACCTATTCCTGGGATACGGGGGAAAAAACAGACACCGCAGAGAAACTTGGAGTAGGAAATCATACCGTAGAGATTATGGATAGCAAGGGTTGTACCGCAACTGCGAGCGTGGACGTCACGGAAGATATTTTACCTTTGACCGTATCGGTAAAAGTGGATCAGGAAATTGATTGCCATGGTAATAATTCGGGGGCGGCGACGGCAGAGGTTACGGGTGGTAAATCTCCGTTTAAGTATACTTGGAATAATGGTCAAAAGGGCCCTTCTCTTAAAAAATTGGCAGCAGGTGATTATACACTGGAAGTAGAAGACGCGAGCGGGTTAAAGAAAACGACGAAAGTAAACCTGGCTCAACCAGAACCTCTAGGAATTGAGTTGAAAAAAGTACCGGCTTCCACTGAGGTATCCAGTGATGGAAAAGTAACGGCGACCGGAGTGGGTGGTTCAAATGGTTATACGTATACCTGGAGTACTGGAGCGAGTGGACCAATGATAAATAAATTGGCTGCGGGTAGCTATAATGTTGCGGTAAAGGATGGAAATGGTTGTACAGCAGATTTAAAATTTGATTTGAAAAACAAACAAATTCCGGAATTAACGGCTGCTACTTTGCAAAAGGGCCAAACGATGCGACTGGAAAAGTTATATTTCAAAGCTGATAGCTCCAGTATTGAACCAAGCTCGCTTCCAACGATGGATGAGTTGTTTGAATTTTTGACAGAAAACGGCTCCGTAGCCATCGAAATCGGTGGGCATACCAACAACATTCCTTCCCACGAATTTTGTGATCGGTTGTCCGAAGAAAGAGCCAAAGCGGTCGCCGACTATCTTGTCTCTAAAGGAATTGATCCTCGTCGGGTCCTTTACAAAGGGTACGGAAAAAGAAAACCTAAATTTACAAACAAGACCAAAGATGGGCGGAGAAAGAATCAACGGGTAGAGGTTAAAGTGTTGTCGATTTAGCTCGTTAGCCGAAGGCACTAGTGCCTTCGGGAACTAAATTGCTGGGTATATTGATCAACGTAGGAACAAGGCATTGCCTTGTTCCTACGTTGATCTGTCAACT
>ENA-ORXR01001005-ORXR01001005.1-marine-metagenome-genome-assembly--contig:-NODE-1005-length-32157-cov-26.423940_pt1 | contig 32157 bp, 21 predicted proteins | sample MGYA00237866_ERZ511479 | MGnify/ENA metagenome assembly ERZ511479
TTAGGGAACTGGGAAATTAGGTTAAAATTCGTAATCTATTGATTATCAGTTGTTCTAATTTTATTAACATAATAAAACATGTAAATAATTATTTTTTATAAAAAATTAAAAAAGAAGGATTTACCGAATTTCCCAATTCCCTAATTTCCTCTGTCCAAAGTCTAAAAGATGAGTCTGCTCCAAATTTTAGCTCATATTCCCAAAAATAATTTTTCTCATGTAGAGTACTGTATTGCATATAAGTGAACAAACAAGCATAAAAACCGTACAATATATATGCCTCAAATTCAATGTCTTCGCCAAATTGAGAATTGAGAATGAATAATTAATAATTAGTTTAAAATCACTATTTATAACACGAACGAAATCTGTTTTTTACGAATGTTTAAATAAAATAATTATCAACTCTCAATTATCAATTTTTCATTTGGCGAACATATTAAAATTATTTTTCTTGTAAAAATACGGGTAAAAAGTGAATTTTGTCAAATTATACGGTTCTATTCTATTTATAACACTACAACTCACCTTGTTGTGGTATGTGCCGCTTCATGCCCAATCATCTGATTTTAGATTCAAAAATATTTTTAAAGAAGACGGACTTTCCAGTAATACGATTAAGGGAATTGTAAAAGATAATTTGGGTTTTTTGTGGATTGCGACCAATAGCGGTTTGTGTCGTTATGATGCGAAAGGGCGGATGAAAGTGTTTCAAAAAGATATTGAAAATAATCGTTTACAATCAAGTAATATCCAGTTTATTTATAATGACAGTGAAGGTTTTTTATGGATAGGAACACGGCATGGAGGGCTCACCAAAATAGACGTTGTTACTGATACATGGACAACTTACCGACATAATCCTGATGATGAAAATAGCCTCGCTAACGATGAAATACTTTGTATAACGGAAGATAGGGAAGGACGAATTTGGATAGGCACCGAAAGTGGACTGAATATATTTTATCCCAAAGAAGAACGCTTCCTGACTTTCGGAGCAGATGAAACTGACTCAACAAGATTGCAGGCTAAAGCCATTTTGTCTCTCTTGCAAGATAAAAAAGGGAGAATGTGGATAGGCACATGGGGTGGTGGCTTGCATTTATTTTTACCTGATAAAGATGATATTAAAAAAAGTACCTTTAGAAATTTTATGATTCCGGGAGAGAATGCTCATAAGATTGTATGGGAAATTTATCAGGATAGAGAAGGAAGGTACTGGATGGGGGAAGAGTTCGGACTCACATATATGCAATTGCCGGCTGATGCTTCGGATGAAAAAAACAAGCAAAACTGGAACTTAAATTTTCATAAGTATCAGGAAAAACATAAATTAAAAATACGGCAGGTATATAGTATTATAGACGATACTTCTGGCAATTTGTGGATAGGCTCTACACAGGGATTGGATATGATTTATCGGGATTTTTTGCCGGATACGACAGTCTTTCTAAGAAATACACCGGATAAACCCGAGTTACAAATTCAAAATTTCAGTGCAGACAAAGGTAATGTTTTTTCTATATCAAATAATCGAATTTTCTACCTTTATGAGGATGACCAAGGGCTTATCTGGATATGTACATCTAAGGGTTTAAGCCAATTTAGCTGGCGAACACGCCAGTTTGAATTTATGCAGATGGATGAACGGAGCGAGGGCAATGCCAGTATAATAACTCCGGAGGGCATCTTATTTGCAATGGATAAAAGCCCTTATATCTATATTTATGATTTAAAAAAAGATAGTATAACAAGAAGATTTAAACTTCCCGAAAATCGAATAGATAAAAAAGGCTTTATCAACTTTAAAAACAATAAGGATGGTACAATCTCGATGCTGACTGAATATGGCATTGGCGTTTACGATATAAAAACCAACACTTTTTTGCATGAATTAATATTTGACGATGCTCCACAATACTTCAAAAATGCCTTTATATCTGCATATATGTTTTACCAAAATAAAATTTGGGTAGCAACCAGTAAAGGACTTTCGGTATTCGACACCCAACTCAACGAAATTAAAAACTATCATCAAATCCCTGAAGATAAACAATCATTGGTCAACACCGCGCTTGCTGATATTCAATTCGACAATGAAGGCAACCTTTGGATAAGCACATGGGGTGGTCTATCTGTAATGAGTGAAGCGCAAATCAATCAATCTAAGCTGCCCGATAAATTTAAATTTGAGAACTATGAAGTCAATAATACAGAGGGCTTTATATCCAACAAGATAGTTACGCTCAAAAATAGCCCCAAGCGGATGTATCTCGGTACAGACACAGGCGTGATGTCTTACGAATATGACAGCAAAAAATTTATAGACCGAACAAAGGGAGAATATAGATTTTGGATACACAATATATATGATTGGACGGAAAATGACATCTGGATGAGTACCGAAGAAGGAATTGTCAATTATAATGCTCAAACAGAAGATTATAAAATATATTATAGTGATTATGGAATTAATCATGTTTCGCTACGATATAGTATAAGTTATAAGGACGAAGATGAGAGACTATATTTTATCGGTGAAAACATGATCATAAGACTTGCACCCGATAAATTATTGAAAAACGAAACCCCTCCCGAAATATTTGTCACGGATGTCCGAATTTTAAACACCGAGCAGGAAGAAAGTTTCAGTACTATCAATACCGAAGAAATAGAACTTCAATATGGAGACTACTTGCTCGCGCTTAGTTTTGCGGCACTCAATTATGATTCGCCCGAAAAAAATCAATACAAATATAAACTTGAAGGATTTAGCGACAAATGGGAGTACACCACATCTATCGAACCCGTCGTTTATACCAATCTGGATGCCGGAAATTATACATTTACAGTAAAAGCTGCTAATAATGACGGTGTCTGGAATGACAAGGGCAGATCTCTGAAAATCATCAAAAAACCCGCTTATTGGGAAACAAGAATATTCAAAGTCATAGCCATTCTTATACTTGTTCTTGCTGTCTTGTGGGGTTTCAGAATTTACAACAAAACATTAAGAAAACGCTACAAGGAAATAGCCTCCTACAACAAAAAACTCAATACAGAAATCAGAGAAAGAAAAAAAGCAGAAACAAGTCTCCAAGAAAAAAACACTGAACTGATCAGCATCAATCGTGACTTGGAGCAATTTGCCTATATCTGTTCGCACGACCTCAAAGAGCCCATAAGCGGTATTTACAGTTTTAGCCATTTAATTGAAAGAAAAATCGAACACGAAGCCACCAAAAAGAAAATCACCCCTTACCTCAAATACGTTTACAACTATGTTCAAACACTTCAAAATATTATATCTTCTCTCGGCATATTTACCGAAATCAACAAAAGAGAAAAACCCACCCCTATACCCCTTCATGTCAGTGATATTTACAAAAAAGTAGAGAACAATTTAGAAGAATTAATAAATGATAAAAACGCCGTTTTGCATTTTAACAACTCGGCAGGTAGCGACACGATATGCAGCTCCGAATACGAGCTTATTTTAGTTCTCCAAAATCTGGTGTATAACGGTATAAAACACAACACATCCAAAGTGCCGAGCGTCTGTGTCGATATGAACAAAGAAGAACAGGCTTGGCTCTTTACCATAAAAGACAATGGCATCGGTATAGAAGAGCAATACCACGAATACATTTTCAAGCCCTTCAAAACACTCGAAAATAAAAACAAAAACAATTCCTCCGGTTTAGGACTTGCCATTTGTGCCAAAATCATCAATCGGCTCGGTGGCAAAATATGGGTAGAATCTGAACTGAACAAAGGCAGCACTTTTTATGTATTATTAGAAAAACAAACACCAAATGAATAAATTCCAAGCACCAAATCCTAAATAACAAAAATGAAAACCCTGGAATTTGGAATTCACAACACTAAGCTATGAGTTCACCCATCCAAGTTCAAGCCCTCACTCCACACGAATATCGTCACAAAGGCGCAGATATTCACATCGCATATGGTTTTCACGACACGCCTTTCGGCGAATGTATGATTGCCAACACCGCGCGAGGCATCTGCATGTTGGATTTTGTGGATGACAATCGCGAATTTATCCTTCAAAGACTCCACGATAAATGGACAAATGCCAATATTCAACAAGACCAAGACCATACTACTCCACACCTTGCCACCCTCTTCAAAAGCGACTCCAATCCCATCAAAATTTTACCTTACGGTACACCATTTCAACTAAAAATCTGGAACATCCTTCTACAAATTCCATTCGGACAACAAACCACCTACTCCGCGATTGCCCGACAAATCAACCAAGCCAATGCCGCTCGCGCTGTCGGGAGTGCAGTTGCTCAAAATCACATTGCCTACCTCATTCCCTGTCACCGTGTCCTCCGTACAGATGGCGGGTTAGCCAATTACAAATGGTCCAAAAAACGAAAGTCGAAATTGATTGACTGGGAAAAATCGAGAGTGTTCAGAAAAGCATGTTACACAGAGGTCTGATAATCAACCCTCTGCGAACTCCGCGTTCTCTGCGTGACACAGAATATTGGACAGCCCCGAAAAATCAATCATTCATACAAAACTACAGACAAATGACCTACGATAGCACACAATTATTAAACGAATTAGACAATGCCGTAAAAGACATCATTGACATCGTAGAAACAGACTTTGCCACCTACTCACCCCGCGAACTCAACTGGAAACCCACGCCCGAAAAATGGAGTGCAGCCGAATGTTTGGAGCATCTCAACATTTACAGCCGCTACTACAATCCGGCAATGAAAAAAGCCATTCAAGAGAAAAACCACCTCATATTTACAGCGAATTTTAAAAGTGCCTGGTTTGGTGATTTTTCTGTAAAATCGGTACACCCCGACAACGCAAAAAAGCAAAAAACACTCAAGCGGCTCAACCCAATCCACAGCGAATTACCGCCAACAGTCTTAGAAAATTTTCTGTCACATCAACAACAATTACGCAAGATCATTTCAAAAAGCCGAACTGTCAATTTATATAAAATAAAAATCCCGGCAGAAGTTGCTAAATTGCTCAAACTCCGCTTAGGCGATTGCCTGCGCTTCATAGTCGCACATGAGCAACGACACATCCAGCAAGCAAAAAACGTATTAGATGGAACGAGTCCATTAATTGCTTAAACCCCCTGAAAATCCGACATTTATCACTTAGATAAATTCACCTGAACGTCAATTTTGAAGAGACATAATTTTACTTATCGTAAAGATTTGCATTAATTATCCTAACTAAAATCACAAAAACCGCACTCTTATCTCTAATTTCCCTATCTTTGTAGTTTACCGTTCACTGATCTGAAATAGTGACTTAGATTGTCCAATTTATTTTCAACTCAAACATCCTTTTCTATCATTTTTTGTTGAAATTAGAGTTGAAAATATAAGACTTATTAAATTCAATGTCTTCACCAAATAATGAACTTTGAATTTTGAATGACGAATTAATTTAAATGTTGTTTTATTTATTGTTGGTAATCAACCACTAACAAAGTATATATTTTTTTCGTTCAAAATTCATAATTCATAATTGGCGAACACATTATAAATTACATCGGGTATAGAAAACAGATTCTTCATCCCGAAACAGAATTATATTTAAAAATATGTATCGTATGAATCCCGTCATTCTTACTACAAATGACTATTCAGAGCAGGATAACATCATCATACTTTCTAATCGTGACAATTACGATTGGATAAAAGGTAATTTGGGCGAACATGAAGCGGCTTATGTGAAACGTGCGGCAGAACGTGAGATTTCTCACATCGCACTGCCACAGGCAGAGCGTATTGTGATTGTACAGTTTTTGAAAAAACATGACGATAACAATAGAACCCACGAATACACCCGCCGTGACGCTTGCGAGGTTTTAGAAACCATTCGCAGGTATCAATTAGACGCTTTTACCGTCGTAGATGAAACCGGACGCGACCTTGCACTCACCTATGCCGAAGGCTTGGTATTAGGTAGTTATCAGTTTTTGAAATACTATAAAGACGCCGAAAAAAGAAAAACAAAACTCCAAAAAATTAGTATTCACAAAGCAGACAAAGAGGCAGTCAGCCAACTGAATATCGTCCTTGAAGCCACGTCACTTGCCCGTACTTTGGTCAATGAACCACTTTCTTATCTTACTGCTCAAAAACTCAGCGAGGAAATAACCGAGATGAGTAAAAATGCAGGATTTTCGCTCGAAGTATTCGATAAAGAAAAAATCACAGCATTAAAAATGGGCGGTCTGTTGGCAGTCAATCGTGGTAGTTTCGACCCACCGACTTTCAACATCCTCGAATGGAAGCCCGATAATGCAAAAAATAGCAAGCCTATAGTCTTGGTTGGCAAAGGCATCGTATTCGACACCGGTGGTTTGAGTCTCAAACCCACCTCTCACTCCATGGATTTCATGAAATCCGACATGGGAGGAGCGGCGGCTGTTGCTTGCGGGATGTATGCCATTGCAAAAGCAAAACTGCCGATACACATCGTCGCGCTCATCCCCGCTACCGACAATCGCCCCGGCAATGAAGCCTACGCACCCGGCGATGTCATCACCATGCACAGTGGTGCTACCGTCGAAGTACTCAATACCGATGCAGAAGGGCGCATGATTATGGCAGATGCTTTACATTTTGCTAAAAAATATGACCCCGAACTCGTCATGGATTTCGCTACGCTGACCGGTTCGGCAGCTCGCGCTGTCGGTGGTCAAGGTATCGTTTATATGGGTACTGCCGATAAATCCGTCAAAGATAAAATGGAAAAAAGCGGACTTACAGTACAGGAACGCCTCGTCGAATTTCCACTTTGGGAAGAATACAACGAACTACTCAAATCCGACGTAGCCGACATCAAAAATATCGGCGGACCAAGTGCCGGAGCAATTACTGCCGGACTTTTCCTCCAGCATTTTACAGATTACCCCTGGCTGCATTTTGATATTGCGGGAGCAGCCTTTTTACATACGCCCGATTCTTACAGGGGTAAGAACGGCACAGGCGTAGGAGTCAGATTATTGTTTGACTTCGTGAAAAACTATTGATTAATTTTTAATGGTTAATGATTAATGGTTAATGGTTAATGGTTAATGGTTAATAAATTTAATTTTTAATTTATTAAAAATTAAATTATAATTTGTTTTTTTTAGAAATTTATGAAATAAATTTATTTCAAAATTAACCATTAGCAATTATCCATTATTGAGATTATGAGACGCTATACCAAAGATGCAGGCGACCCACTTGGAGATAAATCATTTAATTTTGCAGTGCGAATTGTTTATCTGGCAAGAAAAATTCAAGAACAAAAAAAGGAATACGTACTTAGCCGACAGCTTCTGCGTTCAGGAACAAACCCTATGGCTATGGTCAGGGAAGCTCAAAATGCAGAAAGCGGAAAAGATTTTATACACAAACTCTCCATAGGACAAAAAGAAATTGGTGAGACGCAGTTATGGCTTGAATTGCTATATGCTACGGAATATATTGATGAGAAAATGTATAAGTCAATGGATGCTGATGCTGTAGAAATCATCAAAATTTTGACTGCTTCCATCAAAACAAAAAAGAAAAACCTTGGTAATGATTAATAGTTAATGGTTAATAATAAATGATTAATGGTCAATAGTTGATTTTTGTGCAGTAAACGTGTGCATTATTAACCATTGACCATTAACCATTCAAAATTAACCATTAACCATTAACCATTAACCATTAAAATATCGTTTTGGAAAAAATAAAAATAGGCATCACCATCGGTGATGTGAATGGGATAGGTCTTGAAGTTATTTTAAAAACCCTTGAAGATGAGCGCATTACTGACCTTTGTACTCCGGTAGTGTATGGCTCGTCGAAGGTCATGGCTTACCATCGAAATATTGTACAGACCGAGTCATTTCAATACAAAAACATCCGCTCTGCGGAGCGCGTGTTTGATGGTACGGTCAATGTCGTCAACTGTTGGCAAGATAGTGTCAATATCCAACTTGGACGCATCAACGAAGAAGGCGGCAGCTATGCCATGAAGTCACTTCATGCGGCAGCTTATGAGCTGCAATCCGGTTACATTGATGCGCTTGTTACGGCTCCTATCCACAAGAAAGCCATGCAAATGGCGGGTTTTGAATATCCCGGACATACCGAGTTTCTGACCAGCAAATTTAAGGCGGAGGAGAGTTTGATGTTCATGGTCAATGACGATTTGCGTGTAGGCTTAGCCACCAATCACTTGCCCGTATCTCGTGTATCAGAATCGGTTACGGAGGATGTTATCTGCAAAAAGCTGATGATAATGAACGAAACCCTCAAAAAAGACTTTGGCATTGACAAACCCAAAATCGCCGTACTCGCGCTCAACCCGCACGCAGGCGATGGCGGACTCATCGGAGAAGAAGAATCCACGGTCATACAACCAGCCCTCAAAACTGCCGAACAACTCGGTATTTTTGCCTTCGGACCTTATTCTGCTGATGGCTTTTTTGGTTCGCGTAAATACAAGCAATTCGACGGTATTCTTGCAATGTATCACGATCAAGGGCTTGTGCCATTCAAAACACTTTCCTTTGGTGTCGGCGTCAATTATACGGCAGGATTGCCAGTCATACGCACATCGCCCGACCACGGTACAGGACACGACATCGCCGGACAAAATGTAGCCGACCCTTCATCATTCCGTTCAGCGATATTCTTAGCGATGGATATTGTCAAAAATCGTCGAAATTACTTCGATATGCACAAAGACTCGCTCGATAAAAATAAAATCCTAAAAATGGAACAAACTGCCGAAGATGTCACCGACCCGGACGAACCGGACGCTAGTACTGACAGAGATGAGTAATTAGTTTATTAGGTTTATTGAGTTTATTACGTTTGTATAGTTAAGTATAAGTAAATCGATTTTTGCGTAGCAAAATTCACACTTTATAAACCTAATAAACTCAATAAACTTTATGAACTCAATAAGCTACACGTTTACACAAAAAGCCCTCGCGATGGGCGTTCACCTATTTACTTCGACGGGTGTACTCGCTGCCTTCATGGCGATACGGGCGATTAGTGAAATGCAAACCAACTGGCAAAAGGAGGCAATGCTGTGGCTCATACTTGCCCTCTTTATTGATGGTGTAGATGGTGCAATGGCACGCGCTGTAAATGCCAAAGAAGTACTGCCCGGTTGGGATGGGAAAGCCATTGATTATGTCATTGATTTTCTGACCTATGCCGTCATTCCTGCCTTCTTTTTTTACCAATCCGATATGCTGCCAGAAGCATGGAAGCTACCTGCTGTATTTGCGATTCTACTTATTTCAGCGATGTACTACGGCAAAATGGGAATGGTTTCTCACGACCTCTATTTTGTAGGTTTTCCTGTGATGTGGAATATGGTCGTATATTGTATGTTTTTTATTTTGGATTTAAATGAATGGTTCAATTTCGCGCTTGTTATTTTCTTTTGCGTGATGCACTTCGTCCCGCTCAAATACGTATATCCGAGCCGGACCACGCATTTCAAAAAAATGAACATCTTCAATACTGTCCTGTTCTTTATTTCCAATGGAATTATTTTATATTTATATCCTGAAAAAAATATTTGGGTCACAGGTGTCGCCATCCTTACCATTCTCTACTACGGGTGGATGACGATTTACGGGTCATTTATGGTAGAAAAAACTTCGTAACACGGACATTCTTGTCCGTCGAATGGTGTAAAACGTTCCTATCTTCTTAGAGCATGTTTAAAGGCTACCCGTCTAACTTTGCCTAAAGCGAAATCTCGTCAGACGAATCCTTTTGTTCAGAGCGAATATTTTATACAATAAACCACTACATTTTATAACAACATTCGTCAGACGAGTATGCCCTGTACAACTTGAGTTGAGCAAAGTTAAACAGGCTCTTATTCACAAAATATACTTCGGACAGGAATGTCCGAGTTACGCTACACTATGAAAAAAATAATCTTTACTACACTCATGTTGTTTTCCGCTATCGCGGGAATTTATTTATTGCAAAAAAAAGAAAATAATAATGGCGAAATGAATCGTCGGACAACTACAAGTTGTCAGACGATGGAGCCGGGCAAAGACCGCATGGCAGAAAAATTTCGCCCTGCCGAGCACCTCTTTATTCAACGCGCCTACCCCGATGCAAGGCCGGATATACAAGCATACACAGCAGCACTGCATAAGGTAAATCAAGACATCAAATTAAAATCTAACCAACAAGGCTTCGATACCGAATGGACGCAACAAGGACCGAAAAATATCGGCGCACGGGTCAATACCGTTGCCGTCAACCCCGAAGATGAAGCGATTATGTATGCCGGGTTTTCGGGTGGCGGCGTATTCAAAACAACGAATGGCGGCGCAGAATGGACACCGATTTTTGACGACCAAGCCTTTCTTGCTATCGGCGATATTGTGCTTGACTCCAACGACCCAAATATCGTATATGTAGGCACGGGTGATGTCAATATTTCGGGCTATCCTTTCATTGGTGACGGTGTATATAAAAGTACTGATGCAGGCGAAACATGGACGAATATCGGCTTGGCAGCCCAGCGCATCACCTCCAAAATCATCCCACATCCCGATGAGCCTAATACGCTTTATGTCAGCACAATGGGCTTGCCATTTATTCCTAATAATGAAAAAGGGCTTTACAAAACTACCGACGGCGGTACGACGTGGACACAAAGCCTTTTTGTGAATGACAGCACGGGTATCATTGATATGGTCATGGATCCGACTGACCCTGACATCATTTATGCGGCAGCATGGACGCGGGTTCGTAGCAATTTTATCAATATTGCAGAAAGTGACGACGCGCAAATCTGGAAAACGACCGACGGCGGCGCAAACTGGCAAGTACTAACTAACGGCTTGCCGACCACAGCAGAAAGCCGCATTGGTTTAGCCATTTCTCCTACCAATCCGCAAAAACTTTACGCGCTATACGTAGATGGTGAGGATTATAATGTAGAGGGAGTTTTTAAGACTACAAATGGTGGGGAAAATTGGGAGGAATTAGAAACTACTGGATTGAGTTGGGCTTTAGGTGGTTTTGGATGGTATTTTGGTAAAATTAGGGTGAATCCGGTTAATGATGAGGAAGTTTATATACTGGGAGTTGATTTACATCGCTCTCAAAATGGAGGCTTAAATTGGAATCAGGTTGGTCCCGGTTGGGGAAGCTATGAAGTACATGCCGATAAGCATGATTTGACATTTACGCCTTCCGGCACAATGGTATTGGCAACCGACGGCGGTTTGTACCAATCCGACGATAATGGCGATAACTGGACGGACATCGAAAGCATCCCGGCGACACAATTTTACCGTACTGCCTATAATCCGCATCAGCCCGACCTCTATTACGGCGGCGCACAAGACAACGGCACGACTGCCGGAAACAGCGATATAGAAGACTGGCCCCGACTTTTTGGCGGCGATGGTTTTCAGATGGCTTTTCACCCAACCGACCCGAATACCTACTACTACGAAACCCAACGGGGTAACATAGTTGGTACATATGATGGTGGAAATAGTTGGAATGGGATAGTTGGTTTCAATGATACGCCGCATTGGGACACACCTTACATTATCAGTGTTGCCAACCCGGAACTTCTTTATTCGGGCGCAAAAGCGATGTATAAAAACACAGATGGGGTCTTTGGTTTTTGGGAACCGATTAGCGAAGATTTAGTTGGAGAAGAAGGCATTCGACCTGCCATTTCTACCGTAGCCGAATCTCCTGTGAACATCGACCACCTATACGCAGGCACAACGAATGGCAAACTCTGGCATTCGCCCGATGCCGGATCGAGTTGGGTTAATATTTCCGCAGGTGTACCGGAAAGATATGTCACCTCGATAAAAGCTTCGCCAAATGAAGCTGATAGAGTTTTCACGACCATTTCAGGCTACAAATCCAATGACTTTATTCCACACATCCATCGCTCCGATGACAGGGGAACAACATGGACAGATATTTCAGCGAATTTGCCGGAATTGGCTGTAAACGATATTTTTATACATCCCGCTACGAATGATAGCCTTCTGGTAGCTGCCACTGACGGCGGCGTATATGCCACCCTCGATGCAGGTACAACATGGGAACGCCTCGGCTCAAATATGCCTGCAATTCCTGTCTATGATTTAGCATGGAATGAAATGAAAAATGAAATCGTAGCAGCTACTTTTGCGCGGTCTATTCAGACTTTTCCATTGGATTCGATTATGAATGTTGACCTGGCAGTGGCGGTAGAAAATACAACTTCTATTGCCCCTAAATTAGATATTTTCCCAAATCCTGCTACTGATTATATCAATATTAATTTCTCTAACCACGAACCCGGCAAAAATGCCCTAATTGCGATTCTTGATGCACAAGGGAAATTAATACGCGAACAAACCGTAGAAGGTTTTGGCAGCCAATCTGTGCGCGTGGACATAGCGGATTTGTCGAAAGGTATTTATTTTACAAAAATAAAAATTCGCCATCAAATCATAAGCGGACAATTTGTGGTGAAGTAATTTGGTTTAATCCTAAGTATTTTTGAGTGAAATTGCGAGACTACTCATAAGGCTGTGTCACGCAGAGAACGCGGAGTTCGCAGAGTATTGATTATGAACACTCTGCGAACTCTGCGTTCTCTGCGTGAAATAGTTTTTTGAATAATCCTGCAAAAAAGCGTCAACTAGCTTGATGAACTTGTCCAAAGTTCGCAGATATAGCCAAAATCAGATTTGTTTTTTGGCGTTTTGATGACTAAATTTGCGCGTTTGTAATTTGGTTAATAGCAAAACGAAAGTTCTAATGAAAATGAAAAAAATATGCACCGTTCCAAAATCTAAAAACCTCATTTCATAAAATCAGAAAAATTGATATTTTCATTTTCATTGACATTTTGATTTTCATTGTTATTTTCATTTTGATTGAATAAAACGAATCACAAATCAACGAATCACAAAGCATATGCCGAAGATACAGATGGTGGATTTGCAGGGTCAGTACCGCAAAATACAACGCGAAGTAGATCGCTCCATAAAAGACGTACTGAAATCAGCCGCATTTATTAATGGTCCCAAAGTCAAAGAATTCGAGACGAATCTCGCGAATTATTTGGATGCCAAGCACGTTATCCCCTGCGGCAATGGAACAGACGCGCTACAAATCGCAATGATGGGCTTGGGACTCAAACCGGGAGATGAGGTCATCGTACCTGCATTTACCTATGTCGCTACTGTGGAAGTCGCGGTGCTGCTTGGCTTGAATCCTGTCATGGTAGATGTCGATAAAAATACCTTCAACCTAACCGCCGAAATTGTAGAACAAGCCCTCAATGTGCATACACGCGCCATTGTGCCCGTGCATTTATTTGGGCAAAGTACCGACATGGAACCCCTGATGAAGATTGCTGAAAAATATAATCTTCAAATCATCGAGGACAATGCCCAATCCATTGGTACAGAATACACTTTTTCGGATGGTACAAAAAAGAAGACCGGTAATATCGGTAATGTAGGCTGCATTTCGTTTTACCCTTCCAAAAACTTAGGCGCATACGGCGATGCCGGCGCAATGACGACCAATAATGACGAACTCGCCGACAAACTCCGCCGTATTGCCTCACACGGGCAAAGCGAAAAATACCAGCACAAATACATCGGCGTCAACTCCCGTTTGGATGCCATTCAAGCTGCCATTCTGGATGTCAAACTCAAATATCTTGACAAATATGTTGCTGCCCGACAAGTCGTAGCGGATTATTACGACAAAGCATTGGTCGATATAGAGCTGCTCCAAACACCGGAACGATTGCCCCAATCCACTCATGTTTTCCACCAATACACCCTTATCGTCAAAGAAGGACATCGCGACGCGCTCAAAAATTTCCTTCACGAACGCGGTATTCCGTCCATGATTTATTACCCAATCCCCCTCAACGAACAGGAAGCCTTCAAAGGGCGCGGAAGAAAAGTCGGCGACCTACCTATCACCCAATCACTTTGTGCATCAGTGCTTTCCCTCCCCATTCACACCGAAATGACCGACGACCAACTCGAATATATCGCAGAAACCATTCAAGCGTACTTTAAGTAATGCGACAATGCGATAATGATAATGAGTGAATGAGTGAATTTTGAATGAGTGAATAATTAATGCAATAATGCGACAATGATAATGCGTCAATTTTTGGTTCTTTGACAATTTTTGCAAAAAGAGAAATTAGTGAGTTTATTCTGATTTTAGGAAGTTTTTGAACATTAGTTTTTCACGCTTTTCCACCCCCCAACCCCCTCCAAAGGGGGAGATTCTTCGCTTTGCAAAGAACTACTCGCGTTAGTCTCCCCCTTTGGAGGGGGGTGGGGGGTGGAAAAGGCAAGGCACAAATCTTTAATTTTATTCCAAATGCAAAAAATGTCAAAGAACCCAATGTTTTGAATGAGATAATGAACATTCGATATCTAAATCTTAATTAACAAGAGAGCAATGCGATACATGAAGTAAAATTGAAGTATGCTATGGTAGTGGATGTTTTTTCGTTTGGGGGAATGAAACGATATTGTCGGAAAGTTGTATGAATGATTGTATTGTGATATTTTTTTAATCGGTCAGACGCAATCGTTTTTTCCACAAAAAAAATAAAAAAACGCAAGGCATTATCCCATTTATTCACTCATTCAAAATTCGCTCATTCACTCATTTCATTATCGCATTTAAGCATTTCAACATTTAAGCATTGTTATGGTACACGAAACCGCAGTAATAGATGAAGGTGCAAACATTGGTAAAGGCACGAAAGTTTGGCATTTCAGCCATTTGATGCCGCGCTGTGTGCTGGGTGAAAATTGCAATATCGGGCAAAATGTATTTATCGCGAATGATGTGAAACTCGGTAATAATGTAAAGGTGCAAAATAACGTCTCCATCTATACGGGCGTAGTATGCGAAGACGATGTATTTCTCGGTCCTTCAATGGTTTTCACCAATGTTCTCAACCCTCGCAGTGCCGTTAATCGCAAATCAGAATACCGTACCACACGCGTAGGCAAGGGCGCGACCATAGGCGCGAACGCGACCATTGTTTGCGGCAATAATATCGGCGAATATGCCTTTATCGGTGCAGGGGCGGTGATTACGAAAGAAGTTCCTGCCTACGCACTGCTCGTCGGCAATCCGGCACATCAAATTGGTTGGATGAGCGCACAGGGTTGTCGTTTGCATTTCGATGAAAATAATAAAGCAATTTGCGAAGAAAGTGGAGAACGTTACGAGTTGCGGGATGCGGGTTACGGGTTGCGGGTTGGGCGAGTTGCGGGTTGAACGGGTTACAGAAATTATTTTTTACATGGAGAAAAAAAGCTGTTCTTTGACAATTTTTGCAAAAAGAGAAATTCAAATTAATGTAAAATGTAAAATGTAAAATATCAAATTTAAAATGTAAAAGTTGTAGGACGCGAGACGAACGTGATTCTTTTGTATTTATTTGGTTTTTAGTCTGTTAAAAATAAGAAAATAAAAATGTTTTGTACACGTACTACAAGCACTTTTACATTTTAAATTTGATATTTTACATTTTACATTTCAAAAATTGTCAAAGAACCAAAAAAGCAAATGCCTGATTTTTCAAAGAAAAATCAGGCATTTGCTTTTTAACTCGCAACTCGCAACTCGCAACTCGCTACCCCATCCTATTAATCGTATCCAAAACCGCATCTACACGGAGTAGTTCCGGCGCGAAATCGAATAATACTTTGTAATGACAGGCTTCATCGTCAGCGAGTGTCTCTTGCAAAAGGACGAGAGCAGCCTGGCTTCGACCAAATTGGTAGAGGCAAGCCACTTTGCAATAACGCAATACGACGGAGCAGCTATTATACATTTCTGCTTCATCCAATGCGGTGATAGCCGACTCATAATCTTTCATCGCCATGTGGAATGTAGCCAAACGAATCCAGTGTTGACATTCATCGGGCGCCATATCACATGCATCTTGGAAGAATAGATATGCAGTGTCGTAATTTTCAATTTGATAATGCGTCTCTGCCAGTGCAATCAGGTAGAGCGCGTTTCTGCTATCCAGACGAAAGGCAGCTTCGTAAGCGGTTTTGGCACTTGTCCAATTTTGTCGCTTGAACAAACATTCGCCTACGCGATAGTAGCCTTCATCGAAATCAGGCGAAATACGAATCGCATCAGAATAATAAGATTCGGCATCCGCAAAATTTTCGAGTTGCTCAAAGCAGTAGCCAATGCGTGTGTAAAGCGGCGCGTCCGCTTCGGCATATTCGCAGGCTTCTTCCAGACATTCGATGGCTTTTTCGTAAAGCCCCAATTCCATCAATGCACCTGCTCTTTCGTAATACGCCGCCCTGAATTTTTCATCAATCACGTAAGCGTACTCAAAACTTTCAGCAGCTTTTCCGTAATCTCCTAAATGGAAGAGCGCGTGACCGAGATTGTACCAAGCCGTGGGCGTATAAGGCACTTCATCAATCAATTTGGCGTGTAAGTCGGCACTTTCCTGAAAGCGTTCGGTCAGCTCGGCTAAAAACCAAATACGCGAGAGTGCTTCTGCATGATTGGCTTGCACGACCAGTGCATTTTTCAAAGACTGAAAAGCCCTATCATAGCTATACGATGCTTCATAAACAGTTGCCCGCGCCACACAAATATCAGCATACTGCTCCTCCATTGCAACGAGTTGAGCACGTTCGAGTGCAGCGAGTGCTTCGCCTTCTCGTCCCATGGTCGCTAGTATTTCAGCTTTTAGAATGAAAATTTGTGCATTGGAAGCTTCAAGGTACTCGGCAGTTTGGAGATTTTCGAGGGCTTCCTCTTCCATTTCCAAAGCATTGAGCAATTCAGCCTTCTTGATGTGAAATTCTGCGGCATAGCCATAACTGGCTAGCGCATAATCAACGGTATTTAGCGCGTTTTTGGCTAAACCTTGTTGTTCGTAATAGTCGATAATGGTAACAAAATCGTCAGCGTCCAAAAAACGAACTTGACCGGATTGTACCATTTTTTCGTAATCCCCAATTAAACATTGGATAGGATCACGTTCTTCATGAGTGTACTGGGACATAATCTTAACCTTAGGTTCTTGAAAAAAACAGAAACTTTTGCTCACAATGAACCGTATAAAATCTGTAAACCACAAACTAAATCATAATGATGGTCAAAATTGTGTGCTTCATAAAAATTGACCATCAAAATAACCAATAGTTTGTATTAGAGCATGTTTAAATTTGTCCCAACTGAAAATCAGTTCCGAAAGTTTTCGGGATGTGGTTTTGGCGAAGCATCAAAGAAAATACTTATCAGGACAAGCAATTAATTTAATGTAAAGCCTACTATTAGTTTTCAGAAAGTAAAAAATTTTAAACACGTTCTTACTTCTTGAAGGCTATTTTGCTTGTAGAGTATCGAATGGAATAGCCTCCAAAAAATGATTTAATTCTGTGAGTTTTTTCTGTTGAGTGCTTGTAATTGCATAAATTTAAAAAAAAAAATCACAAGATGTGACAATTTCATCTTTTTTCAGTGACATCCTTTTTGTGACATCATTTTTTTAAATTTTAATATGAAAAAATAGGGTTTTCAATACATTTTTTATTTGCCGATAAACGTTATAGCTTTGCCCTCATATTGAATGTCATTTACCTTGTCTGCATACTTTTAATTCAAATTTGCAGACAAAACGTTTAGATTCAATAAAATTACCCACATTCACATTGTTTAATATTTATATTTCTAATTAACAAAAAGCAACTAATGAAAACTATTATTTCGCTATTTATACTACTCGCCACATTTAATTTCCCCTTAATTGCACAAGAAAAAACCTATTTTCAGCAAGCTGTTAATTATAATATAGATGTGACACTAAACGACGTAGATCACACGCTCTCAGGTGCAACAAAAATTGAATACACCAACAATTCTCCCGACGAATTGGACTTTATTTACTTTCACCTATGGCCCAATGCTTATAAGAATACCGAGACTGCCTTTGCCCGTCAAAAGGTCGAAGATGGTAGCACGAAATTTTACTTTGCCGACGCGGAAGATAGGGGTGAAATCCGTGACCTTAATTTTAGCATAAATAACAAAACAACGACCTGGGAATATGACCAACAGAACGTCGATATTGCCATTGTGCGTTTGCCGAATCCCGTCAAAACCGGTGAAACTATCGTTATAGAAACACCTTTTACCGTTCAAATTCCCACTTCATTTTCGCGGCTCGGACATGTGGGGCAATCTTACCAACTCACACAGTGGTATCCCAAACCCGCCGTTTATGACGCCGAAGGTTGGCATCCGATGCCTTATCTTGACCAAGGAGAATTTTACTCCGAATTTGGTGATTTTGATGTCACGATTACCTTGCCTTCCGATTACGTAGTAGGCGCGACGGGCGAATTGCAAACCGAAAGTGAGGTTGAATTTTTGAATCAAAAAGCAAAACAAGGCGCGAGTATGAACTTTGAGGAAACGAATCAAAGAGAGTTATTTCCTGAGCCAGATGTGACAACCAAAACGATTAATTATACCGCCAAAAACGTCCATGATTTTGCCTGGTTTGCCGATAAACGATTTCATGTGCTGAAAAGTGATGTCACACTTTCGTCCGGTAAAAAAGTGGACACTTGGGCGATGTTTACCGATTTAGAGGCGGATTTGTGGAAAGACGCAACGACCTACCTTAACCGTTCGGTGAAGTTTTATTCGGAAAAAGTCGGTGAATATCCTTGGTCACATGCTACGGCGGTGCAGAGTGCATTGAGCGCAGGAGCAGGTATGGAATATCCGATGATTACGGTGATTGGTGAATCGGGTAATGCGCGATTTTTGGATATTGTGATTACGCATGAGGTCGGGCACAATTGGTTTTACGGCATTCTCGCGACCAATGAACGCGACTACCCGTGGATGGATGAGGGCATGAACTCCTACTACGAGCAAAGATATACCGACAAATACTATCCGGGACAAGATAAATTGGGGGATATGCTCCCAAATTTCCTTTCCAATTTGCTGGATGCCGACGAGGTTGAACTTGGCTACGGCGGCTATCTCTTACAGGCACGCAGACACGAAGAGCAACCGATTCACTGTCATTCGGCAGAGTTGGTGAGCATAAATTATGGCTTGAGTGGCTATACACGTCCTGCGGACGTATTGTGGTATTTGGCGAATTATCTGGGCGAAGATAATTTTGATAAAATCATGCAAAGCTACTACGCCAAATGGGAGTTCAAGCATCCGCAACCCGCCGATTTCAGAAAGGTATTTGAGGATGCTGTGGATAAAGATTTGTCGTGGTTTTTTGATGATATTTTAATGACGACCAAACAACTCGACTACACCCTCACCAATGCGAAAGGCAAAATAGCCACTATCGAAAATAAAGGCGAAATCGCCGCGCCCTACTCCATTTCGCTCATCAAAGAAGGTGAAATTGTGAAGACAATGTGGTACAAGGGATTTGAGGGTAAAAAAGACGTAAGCCTTACGACAGAAGACTACGACGCAGCAGTGATTGACGCCATCAAAGTGATGCCCGATGTCAACCGCAGAAATAATGGACAAAAACGAAAACCGCAACTCAAACTCCTCGGCGGCATCGAAAATGCAGACAAACGCACGCTCTACTATACGCCACTCATTGGTGGTAATGCTTACGATAAATTTACTATCGGATTGGGCATGTATAATGTCGTAGTTCCCGCGAAAAACTTTGAATTGACACTCGCGCCGATGTTTGGTACGGGGTCGGGTGAATTGGTGGGTGTTGCGGGAGCAAATTATTTTATTTATCCGAAAAAAGGCGCGTTTAAGAGTATGCGTATGGGCTTGGGCGCACGGAGTTTTCATTATAATGAATATCGCGGCGACGAACCGGATATTGACTATAAAGAACGCTACACACGTATCGCGCCAAGCATGAATTTTGAATTTAGGAAAAAGACGCCACGCAGTCCTGTTTCGCAAAATATCGGCATCAAATACGTGCATATTTTACAAGAAAATGCCACATTTTTCCGCGATACACTCCCCGATTCGCCCATCCAATATACGGGCAATAAACTCAGCAATTGGGGCGTGATACAGGCATCGTACAGCTACACGAATAGCAATACAATTAGTCCTTTCAGCTTGACAGCAAGCATGGAATTTCTACCCGACGGCATCGACCCCGACAATGCGTTTGACCGCGACAATAGCTACGTCAAACTCGCGCTCGAAGGCACGTACAGCTACATGTACCAATCCGGCAAAGGGATTGATTTGCGTTTATTTGCGGGTACTTTTTTGTATAATGCCAATCGCGATTTCGGCGCATTTACGTTCAATATGGCTACGCAAGGTTTTCAAGATAATAATTTTGATGACTATTATTTCGGCAGATTGGAGACGGAAGGGATTTGGTCGCAACAGATTCAACAAATTGACGGTGCTTTCAAAACACCACTGCTCAATTCAGATTATGGCACGAGTAATGCCTTCCTACTTGCGTTGAATTTCAAGACGGATTTACCGCTCAACTTACCCTTGAATTTACCGCTAAAACCTTATTTTGATATTGGTTATTTCAAAAATACTGCGCCTTCGGTAACGGCAGATTTTGCCTATGAGTTTATGTACAGTGGTGGCTTGGCAGTGGAGCTTTGGGACGGCTTGGCAGGTATCTATTTACCGCTTGTGAGCAATGAACGCCTGAATAATGCACTGAAATCTCGTGGCGGCAGCTATTTTAATCGGGTTGGGTTTACGGTGAATTTGAATGGTCTGAATCCGTTTGAGTTCTTGAGGGGGGTGAGTTTTTGATTAAGGGAAGTCTCGTAAATAAGGCATCAATTTTTATGGAGTTGGAATTGCTTAAAATCACAGTGGATACTGCCCTTTGTACGCTTATTTGGCTGGTTCAAATAGTCATTTATCCGGGCTTTCTCTGTTATAATGAATCTGACTTAAAAAAATGGCATCGGGCATATACAGGTAGAATCACGATTATTGTCATGCCTCTGATGTTGAGCCAACTCTTTTTGTATGTATTCCTTTCCTATTCCCAACCGTCTTTCGATGCTTTTGCCGGATTGGGATTGGTCATCATGATTTGGGCAGTTACTTTTTTTGTTTCTGTTCCTCTACATGCTAAGATTGATACATTAGCCGATACTATAATAACACGAAAAAAATTAGTTCGTACCAATTGGATGCGTACGATTGCCTGGACTTTGGTTTTGATATTAACAATTTTACATTATGGAAAGTAAACAATGGATGAAAACAGTGATGCGCCTCGCTGCTGTGTACAATATACTTTGGGGGGCTTGGGTGGTACTTTTTCCGTTTGCCTTTTTCCGACTCACGGGTATGCAAGACCCTATTCATCCTATGATTTGGCAGGGCATGGGTATGGTGATTGGCGTGTATGGCTTGGGTTATTGGTGGGCGGCTGCCAATCCGGTGAAACATTGGCCCATCGTAGCGGTCGGTTTTTTGGGTAAAATATTCGGACCGATTGGCTTTGTTTTTAATTACCTGAAAGGCGATGTTCCAGCCTCTTTCGCATACACATTAATCACAAATGATTTTATCTGGTGGATTCCTTTCTTTTTGATTTTGAATGAGGCGAGAAAGGGAAAGTGGGAGCTTTAGGAACGTCTGGAGTTCTCTTAATCGTGTAGTAAATTCAAGGCTCTCAAAGCACTCCGTACATTTTCTTTGAATTTGAAATAGGAAGGAATATTTTCAAGTTGTTGGATATTAATTTTCTGACCTATTGGAAGATACAATTCGGCAATATTGAGCCTTCTTCTTCGGCGAGGAAGATGTTCCAAAGCTATTCGAATAGCATCTTTTATAGCTTGTTTCGGGTCGTTGATATGTTCCGGCGGATGATAAATTCCGAGTTCGTTATCACTTTTTTCTGTACCAATTTCTTCCTTGAAAAGTGTAGTATCTGCCAACATCCAAGCCTCTGTCATCTGTACAGAAATAACCGGAACAAGCACTCGACAAATTTCTTGTTGACTATTTTCAACGGCTTCAAATGCAGGGTTAATTTTGTGTTGAAAAACAGTATCGTCACTCGCATCATCTGCATCTGCATGTACACATAAGGTCGAAATTCCATAATTTTCCCAACCTTTTGTTGCAGCTTCTACGACTTCCTCTGTAAATGTAGATTTTGTCACCTGTATTTTTTGAATATCCAAAATCTCAATGTCACCCGTACACTCAAATGCCACTGATTCAAAGGTGCGTTTGATGATACTTTCCAGAAAACGAACATCCGTTTTTCCTTCTGTAATCATACCGATAATCAACTGCCTCATATGGTAAGTTCGTTTATTGTGAGTTCAAAATTTGCCGTTTCAAGGTATTGTCTTGCTTCATTAATGGTGAGTTTTTTCTCCTGTGGTGTGTAATTTGGAAAGAGTAGAATCTGCTGACCATTTTTACCCGGACTTTCTACGGGCAACATCCGTGTAGCGTAAATTTTGGTTTTTTCTCCTTGATTTTCAGTGATAACTGTAGTGAGTTTAGACAGCCAAATACTTACGCTATTTTCTTTTAATTCAAAAGCTTTCCCTATTAAAACAGGGGAATGGGTATTGACAATTAATTGACGAAGAGGCATTTCTGTATCTTTAAAATCTACACTTAAATCTTTTAATAATGAAACAAGTGGTTCGATGCGAAACGGATGTATGCCATTCTCCGGTTCTTCATAACACAACAAACTATTATGCTGATTATCATATTGAAAAACGCATAAAGTAAGCAACCGCAGCGTACCTTCCGAAAGCACACGCGAGGAAAATTCACGTCCTTCTTCACTACGAATTTTGATGATATAACGATTGTTTGGTTTATCGTCATATACATTTACTTCGGTGAGATTGGGTAAGATATTATTGATTTTTCGGGAAATTTCTTTGAGGATATATTTATCATCCAATTGAATTCTAAATAATGCGGCAGCGAGGTTGTCACCACTTTCTGTAATGGTATCTCGCAAACCCAAATCCTTTCGTGTCGGTTCTCTCAATACTTCCGGATTGAGTTGCAGAAATTTCCAACTTCGCATTTCTTCTTTCGCTGCAAAAGCATGTGGAAAACCTACGTCATTGATGCCACTGAGGACGGTTTGCACGACTTCATCAGCTTTCATTTCTTTACCGCTTACGCCATTTTCCTGCGCTAATTTTATAGTAGAAATTCCGTTTTTATTTTCCGTAAAAATAAAAGCCTCGTCGCCGCCGGATGCTGAATGCCAATACGCACGGGTACTTTCCGGGAGGTTATTTTTCACCCAAATATCTGCCTGTACAGATATGGCTTTGAGTGATTCGTGTGCGATAGTGAGGGTATCCGTTCCGCTGCCGTTTTTTTGTCGTTCAATGACTAATTCGTAGCGCAAACGAGTACAGGACAAGTCGTGTTTTCCGCCCCAATTGTCTTTTACTTTTCGATTGACCAACATTTCTACCGCAAAAGACATTTGACGTGCATATTCCTCGTCGTCGTATTGGGTAAATAGCTCAATCGCATCGCCGCGTTGTTCGCTGAAGGCTGTTTTAAGGTCAGTTTCTGCCAAACGGGATAACAATTTTAAGGCATCAAATAGATTGCTTTTACCCGACGCATTCGCTCCCGCAATGACCGTCATTGGCGTAAAATCCATTTCAAAAGATTTGAAACTCTTGAAACCGTCTATTTTGATGTGTGTTATCATATGGGTTAAAGATACAAATTTAAATTTGAATGAATTGGAGGAGTTTTGAGTTTTGAGCCGGAGTATTTTTTTTGAAAGCTCAATATAAATATGTAACTTGCTTATTAGTTATCAGTCCATAGTCAATGGTCGATAGTCCATAGTTTTTCTCAATCACCTCAATTTTAAGGAGTTTTAAATCCACCATTCATGCGAATAGAAGGTCTTGAACTGAAAAATATCGGCGTTTTTGAAGACGTAAAAATGGAATTTCCAAAATGTCCGGACGGGCAAGCGGAGATTCACATCTTTACAGGCGTGAACGGCAGTGGGAAAAGTACGATTTTGAAGGCTTTGGCTTGTGGGTTTGAGAGGAAGGTTGACAGTGAACGTGACGGTGTTTTTTTATCTGAAGACTTGAATAATTTTTACCATTTTTTTCGCTTAAATAATGAGAAGGATGTTGCTTGGGTAAAAACACTTGTAAGTGAAGGTGATGGAATTGGGGGGCAAGGCTATCATCTTACAGGAATATTGTTGAGTGATGAAAATGATATTATCAATAAGTATCGTTCAACGCTGAACCCTGAATTAGAATGGACACTTTATGAATATGAGTTTGCCGTTTTTTCTTATTCAGGTTATAGTCAAATAGATAATAATCCGCCTTATTTATTGGAAATTAAAAATCCACTTTACCAAGCATTAAAATTTCTTAAACAGGCAGATACAAGCCATTCATTAGAAGAATGGGTAAAAAAATCTCTCTACAAACGCGCCTACGCAAGAGACAATAATTTAGACAAAAAAGAAACTGCATACAACGATACGATTGATAAATTAGAAAAAGCCATTAGCGAAATAGTCAGTTTTGATATTCGTTTTGCATTAGACCCAACCCTTGAATATCCTATCATTAAATATCATAATCAAACGTTGGACTTTGATATAATTCCCGACGGATTAAAATCATTGGTGTCTTGGTTAGCAGATTTATGTATTCGGTTGGATAAAATAAAATGGGAAGAAGATACGCCCGTTTTCAACCGCAATATTATTTTATTCCTAGACGAAATAGAAAACCACCTCCACATCAAATGGCAGCGCAGAGTCTTACCGATTGTCCAAAAACTACTCCCCAATGCACAGATTTTTGTGACGACTCATTCGCCTTTTGTGGTCAATTCGATAGATGATGCGTGGGTGCATCGCCTACAATTGGACGAGGCAACAAAAACCGCCACTATCGCCCCGCCACAAAGCACAAGCACGGGCAATAGCTACATCACCGAGTTGATGAAAACCTTTGAAGTGTACGAAGAGTACGGGATTCCGGTGAGCGAAAAATTGCAGGAATTTCACAAAATGAAAAATCATATTTTGGAGGGAAAAAATGGTAATACAAAAGAATTTTTGAGCCTTGCCAAAGACCTTGCAAATGTCAGTCCTTCACTGAATAATGACATCCAAATTCAGCTCCGAAAATTGAGCCGCCAAACGTCAAAAGAATTTAGCATATATGATTAAAGTTGAGCGCACTGATGCCCCCGAATGGCTCTTGGAAAATTGGGAACAATGGGGCAAAGACTACGAAGAAAGCGAGAAATTTGAATGGCGGTTCGGACCGAAAAAGAAACGCGAATTGACAGATTTACTCAAAAAAATGACTGCACATCACTGTTCGTATTGCGATAGCTTTCCATTAGGCAAACGCCAAATAAAAGATACGATAGACCATTTTCGACCCAAAGAAACATTCAAACTATGGGCATATTTATGGGGAAATCTCTTTATAGCTTGTCATTATTGTCAAGAACGAGGGAGTCGTTTTGATGAGCGTTTGTTGAAACCCGATGAAGAAAATTATGGTTTTGATGAATATTTTATGTTTGATTTCACAACCTTTAAAATCGTTCCTAACCCATTAAAGTCAAAAGAGAATCAAGAACGCGCTCAAATCACGATTGACCTTTTTCGCCTCAATGGACAACCGGAAGATGCAGGTACAACAGAAGATTGCATGATAGAACGCGAACGTATTTACGAAAAATATAAAAACGACCCTGATATTGATTGCTTACCATATCGCTTTATGTTTCGTTAGGCAATTTGGAAGAATAAATTAGGCAATTTTAGGGTAGTCATTTTTTCTTGTAAGGAATTTTCAAAAACCGCACATAGCCCACGCTACGTAAGGATTTTTGAAAGTTTCTTAGAAGGAAAAAGGGCAGCATAAAATGGCTAATTTATTCTTCCGAATTGCCTTAATCTAAGGCATCACCCGCAAAACCGTATATCTCAATACCACTTCCAAAATCAACAAAAGCAAAGCCAACCCCACCCACGGATAAAACTCCTCGCTATATCGCTTCACGGTCGTTACTTCGATTTTAGTTTTTTCCAATTCGTCGATGATAGAGTAGATTTGAGCGAGGGCTTCCTTATTGGTGGCGCGGAAATAGCGTCCACCTGTCATATCGGAGATTTGTTGGAGCAGACGCTCGTCGATTTCTACACGCACGAAACCGAAAACGTATTCCCCGTCACCGCGTCTGCCGATGGGTGCGTAGGCATCTCCGTTACTTCCCATACCGATGGTATAGACTTTCACGTCCATTTCGCGGGCAACTTCTCCGGCGGTCAGCGGCTTTACGTAATCGCCTGCGTTATTGACTCCGTCGGTCAGTAGAATGATGATTTTACTTTTGGCTTCGCTGTCTTTGAGGCGGTTGACGGCAGTAGCGAGTCCCAAGCCGATGGCTGTGCCGTCTTCAAGTGGTCCACATTCGAGTTCGGAGAGGAAAGTTTTGACGATGCTACGGTCTGTGGTGAGTGGGCATTGCGTAAAAGCTTCTCCCGCAAAAACAGCGAGTCCCATGCGGTCATGTTCGCGTTTATCTACGAACTCCATCGCGACTTCCTTACTCGCTTCGAGTCTATCGGGCGCGAAATCCCGCGCCAACATACTACTCGAAATATCCATCACCAAAAATATATCAATCCCTTCTGCCGTAATATCTTCCTCCTTCAAAGTCGCTTGCGGACGCGCCAATGCCACGACTCCCGCCGCGAACGCCAATGTCCGCAGTATCGGCAACAAGACTCGCAACCGTCCCCGCCAAGAACTTTTCCCTGCAAATGCCGACAGCGTGGACATTCGCACAGTAGCATGTCGCTTACGGCGTTGCCAATAATAAAACAATGCCATCAAAGGAATCAATGCCAACAAGAGCAACAACCACGGATGCTTGAAATCGACATTCGACTGGAAAATATTGAATATATTGGTTAGGTCAAACATAGTATTCAATGAGTGAATGAGTGAATTTTGAATGAGCGAATAACCTCAATGAGTGAATTTTGAATGAGCGAATGAGCGAATGTCTTTAATGCGTTAACATTTTTTCAGTTAATTATCGCATTGTAAAAATTCATTCATTCAAAATTCACTCATTCACTCATTCACTCATTGGGATTATTCACTCATTCGCTCATTCAAAATTCACTCATTTTTTCTAGATAAATAAAATAACTCTGAACAATTCTCTCGCCTGAAAATGTGTTGTGCCTGTGCGCGAAGGTCTTCTGATTGGATATTGCGATAAATCTCGGCTTCGCGATTAATCAAATTGGCATTGTCTTGCACTTCAAACATAGCGAGATTGATGGCTTTTGTGAGGATATTTGTCTCTGAAAAAACGAGCGCACTCTCTACTTTATTTTTTATTTTTTGTAATTCTCTTTCATCGACCAATTCGTTTTTCAGCAGGTCGAGTTCTTCCCAAATCGCTTGTTCGGCGGTTTCCATACTGATGCCTTCGGCGGGTTTGCCTTCTACGATGAATAAACCGGGGTCGATATTTCCGGTGACATAAGCGTCAATATCGGAAAACAAGCGACGGTCTTTGAGCAATCGTTGGTACAAGCGCGAACTCCGCCCGCGACTCAGCACATCCGACAATAAATCAGACGTATAATAGGTCTCATCGCAGCGTCCGCCCATGTGAAATGCCAAATATAAGGCGTCATTCGGTACATTGGCATCAATGCGATTGATGTGTGGCGTATCTTGCTCCGGCTCCGTGGGAATCCTTGCCTGTGGCATGGTGTGTGCGGCGATGTCGCCAAACCATTTTTCTGCCAACTCACGTACACGCGCCTGCGTCACATTGCCCGTAACGACGAGTACGGCATTGCTCGGATGATAATAATTATGGAAAAAATCCTGTACATCGGTCAGCGTCGCACTTTCAACGTGTTCGGGCGTCAGACCAATCGTGGGCCAACGATACGGATGCACCTCATACGCCAAACCCACCAAGTGATGCCACACATCGCCGTAAGGTTGATTGAGGCAGGTTTCTTTAAATTCCTCCACGACTACCTTGCGCTGCACTTCGAGCGAACGATTGTTGATGTTGAGGTTTGCCATACGGTCAGATTCGAGCCAAAAAACCGTTTCGAGATTTTGCGCGGGTAAGGTGGCGTAAAAGCTCGTCACGTCATTATTGGTAAAGGCATTGCTGTCACCACCTGCCCATTGAAGCGGTTCGTCGAAGTTTTCGACGTGCTTGGAACCGGCAAACATCAAGTGTTCAAATAAATGAGCAAAGCCCGTTTTGTCGGGCGATTCGTATTTCGCGCCTACCTTGTACAGCAAATTGACGGCTGCCATCGGCGTACTATTGTCTTCGTGTACCAACACCCGCAAACCATTGTCGAGTGTGAATCGGTCAAAATGTATCATACTTCAAATACAAACTCATGTTCAAGTACAAGTTCAAGTCTTGATGACCGGAAACTTCTTCTCTGTTTTTAAGGAACGCAAAGATAGGGATTAAAGTTGAAGTTTTGAACGAAGAATATGTTTGTCAAAACAAGGAACTATTCTGTTGTTACGGGATGGCTTTTTCATAAAAATAAAAGGGTTTTCTCATAAAACGTGTTTTCCTCCCCCCAACCCCCTCCAGAGGGCAGGGCTGGTCAGTTCTAAAAATATCTAATTCGATATTTGTTAAAACTAAAAAGTTTTTTGAAATTGTTGGGCATGTTTAGAAAAGCAGTTGACACTTTAAATGAACAAAAAATAATATACGCCGTTTGCTAAACTTTTCAAGTTTCGTACTCCGATAGCTATCGGAGAAGCATATCACAAATATTAGTAATTAACTAAAAGTCAGTGCATTATGTACGTTTACGAAACTCGAAAAGTTTAGCAAACGGATTTTTAAAATAGTATTTTTATTTTTAAATTGAGAAAAAAAGTGTAAACTACTTTTGTACGAAAATTAAACATGCCCAAAAAATCCTTAAAAACCTCGAAACCCAAGTCCGCCAATACATCGAATGGGCAAAACAGCAAGGCGGATATTAATTTTTGATTGGGATGATTTTTGATTTTTGATTGATTCGCTACGCGATTTTTTTACACAAGAATTTTGCGAAGCAAAATCCAATCAAAAATCAAAGATCCTCCAATCAAAAATCCCTACATTTGTTTGTAAAATTCCAAAATGCGTGGACTCGTTTCCTGACCTCTGACCATTTCCAAGGTCTTATTTATCTCATCAATTACGCTTTGTAGTTTCGGCTTATCCGCTTCATCGACGACTTCCAAACCGGATTCGAGATATTTGCGATAGCTGAAAATAGAGCGTGTCGCCACCAGTCTGCGCCACTGCCACTGACTCATATCCGTCGAGACTTTTGACAATCTGCCGATAGCTGCCAGTGCAGTTTCGGGGTCGGCTTGCGTCATCAGTGCATCATAGCCTTCCATAAATCCGAATATCGAGAAATTGCTAATGTCCATCATTTTTTCCTCGAAGAAAGGCATGTATTTCGTATCGCCCGATTCGGCGTACATGCTACTGATTGCCATAAGAATATCGGCATTACTTTCGTCTTTCAACTTCGTGGCATAGCTGAGTGCTTCGGCTTTGTCGAGCTTGGCGAGGGCGTCGAGGCCTGCGCCTACACATGCGTAGGGGAGTTCGTTGTCGATAGCATTTTTCGCTAACGAAATATACTGTACATCGCCTGTTTCGCCGAGCATCGTGAGTGCGCCTGCGCGTACTTGTGAGTGTTTGTCATTCTTTGCCAATTTTGCCAATGTCGCTGCATCATCCGTGGGCGAAGCAGCATTGAGCGCGAAGTTGCGAAGTGTCCAATAGGAGTCATTCATTGCATCGCGCATCACCTTTTTAGCGGCGTTGCTTTTGCTTTTTGACAACTCTTCGAGTGCCTCACGTCTATCCATAAATCCGCCGGTGTAATATTGATGAACGTACTCCGATTCCGTTTTAGACAGTTGTTTTTTCTCACATAAAATGGTCTTATCAGGGTCAACATTCACCAATTGCGGTTTACCATTTACAGGGAAAGTAAAGGTCTGCTTGCGTTGGTCAACAGTGATATTGTGGCGCGTTGGTTTTTGGTCGTACATACCAACTGCCTGTGGCGTATCCGCGTAAATATCAATTGCCATTGGAAGGCGATAAACGGCTGCATTGTCTTCGGCACTTTGCGTTTGCTCGATGGTTACGCGCACTTCATTGCGAAGTTCGTCGTACTCATGGCTGTATTCGAGATTGGGGTGTCCCGGCTCAAAGAACCATTGATTGAAAAACCAATTCATATCCTCGCCAGTCACATCCTCAAATGCCAAACGCAATTCGTGTGCCTCTACATCTGTGTATTCATTTTCGGTGAGATAACGATTCCATCCGGCAAAGAAAGCATCATCGCCCACATAGTCGCGTAGCATGTGGAGTATCGCGCCACCTTTGTTGTAAGAGTGTGCATCAAACATGTCTTCTTTGTCTTCATAATCAAAGAAAATCAAAGGATGCTTGAACATTTTCGCCTGATTCATGTAACCGCGAATCTCGCTGCGGCGGTGATTTTCTGCTTCTTCTTTTCCGTATTTATGTTCCATCCAAAGGTATTCACCGTAATTGGCAAATGACTCATTGAGCGCGAGATTAGACCATGATTCACACGTCACCAAATCACCAAACCAATGGTGTATCAATTCGTGTGCAACGATTCTTTCATTGTGATTATCAATGAGTTCGCGGGCGTCTTTTTGTATTTGTTCATAAAAAATAACGCCTGTCGTATTTTCCATTGCCCCCGAAACAAAATCGCGTACAATGACTTGCGAATACTTTTGCCAGGGATATTTTACACCTGTAATATCAGAGAAAAACGTGAGCATTTCTTTTGTATTGGAATAAATATCCGCCGCGACATCTTTGTAATCTTCTTCGACCCAATATTCCATTGGCATCCCATTCCATGAGTCCTGCACGACAGCAAATTCACCAATCGTGAGCATAAAAAGGTAAGGCGCGTGCGGCTTGTCCATCACCCAATAATCCGTTCTTGTTCCGTCTGAATTTTTATTAGAAGATTTCAACAAACCATTAGAAAGCGTTCTGAAACGGTCTTCGACAGTGAGGCGCATTTCTTGGGTACAACGCTCATTTGGCTTGTCGATAGTCGGAAACCAGCAAGAGTTATATTCGGTTTCGCCTTGCGTCCAGATTTGCATGGGTTTGTCGGGGTCTTCATTGAGTGGGTTGATGAAGTACAAACCCTTTTCGCCCTGAATGGCTTCGCTCGGTATGGTTTCTTCCAATTCATTGGGCTTGGCGGTGTAGTCGATGAAGATGGTATATTCCTCATTCGGCTGATAGTTGCGTCCGAGATTGATGCTGAGTTGGAGATTGTCGTAATCGTATTTGAGGTCGCGCTTTTGTCCGCCGGTCACCATTGCTACTTTATGAATATCAAATCCTTTTGCATCCAATACCAATTGGTCCATTGGATAAAAATATGGTTTGAAATCAAGCGTGGCTTGTCCGAGTACGTACTGCTTTGTCCAGTCAAAACGCAGGTCGAGCGCAGTGTGTACGAGGTCATGTTTGCGGTGATAAGTCGGTTGATAATCCGGGCGTTGATATTTTTCTTCGTCCGTAACAACGGGCGCAGAAATGGTCATCGTATCTAATTGACGAAATTCGGTATCAGCTACGATGAGGGTGTCTGTTACTTGTTTTGTACCGGTACATCCGGCAAAAAATAAGGTCAATAAGGCAATTGCAAGTATGCGGTTCATAATTTTCGGTCGATAGTCGATAGTCCATAGTCAATGGGCTACCGCGAGAATGAAATAATGTACAAAGATAATCGCTGTAGGCGTTTTATTTAAACGTTTTATACGAAAGGATTGGTATATTCTATGAGTGGGGATTTTTTAGGAGTTATGACTTTTCAGGAGGTTTGGTATTTGTATTTTTGCGAGTAATGAAAACAGCAGCTAATGTGAATGCCCCAGTTAGGGAAGACGAAAAAAATAATCTACCCGTCTGAATCGTTCTTTTTCTTATATGTTTCACTAAATTCTCCTTATCC
>ENA-ORXR01001006-ORXR01001006.1-marine-metagenome-genome-assembly--contig:-NODE-1006-length-32156-cov-7.826865_pt1 | contig 32156 bp, 12 predicted proteins | sample MGYA00237866_ERZ511479 | MGnify/ENA metagenome assembly ERZ511479
GAAACAGCGTCCGCATCCAAGACAATATCTGCGCCCGCGACTATTGTCCCGGCATTGACCAACATTCCGGAATCGCCGGCATTTATGGCCAACGCGCCGCTTTGGAACGCACTCGAAATGACAGGAGCGCCGACGGCGTAGGAAAGGTTCGCAAGGGTCGGATCAGTACCCGCGAGAGGGATGTTGGTCCCGCCAATATTTACAAGGTCAGGCACACCATTTCCGGCCAGGTCAATAAAGACGGAACCGGAGCTCTCAATCGTGCCTGAATTTGAAAGAGCCGCTGCCGTAAGGGAGACATATCCGTCAGGCGACCCGGCAGAATTAATGGCGCCGCCACTGACATCAACGTGGTTAAATCCGGTGACCGCGACAAGGCCTTCGGCAATGTTTGAGAGATCACATATCTGGCATTCGCCGTTCGCAATGGCTTCGATCGTGCCTTCAATCAACGCGTCCCCAGCGCCGTAAGTGACCGAGGTAAGCTCCCCCGCCGAACCATAAGTTTCTTCAAAACCATCCGCATTTATCAGAATGCTGACCGAGCTCACGGTTCCGCCGGCCTCAACGTGTAGGCCGCCAACATTTAGCACCGTCAATCCGCCTGACGTCAAGTCAGAGTCGACACTGAGAGTGCCGCCATAGCTTATGTCCAGAAGCTGCGCCGCATTTAATGTCCCTAAATTATAAGCAGGGTCAGTGAAGGCCAGTGTCACATATGCGGCATTGATGACGCCTGTATTGTCGAATAAGTCTGCCGAAACGTCGAGACTACCGGCCAAATCAACCAACCCGATGTTGACGAATTCATCACCCGCGAAGGACAGGCCGCCGGCGTTAACCCGGCCCAAGTTTTCAAAAAGGCTCGTTTGAACCCCGTCCTGCGCAAATAGCACATTTCCGGTTGCTGTGATAAATCCACCTTCATTAGCAACATCGTCATAGGCCTGATTATCCACACTCGCAGCAATCAAAACAACTTGGCCCGTCTCCAAGTCGATAGCGGTAAGGTCCCCGCTCGGCGGAATGTAGAAACTTGCCGCCAAGGTCCCGGCATTATAAATTGTTCCGTTCGCGCCGGTATCAATGACGAGGTTACCTGCCGAAGCAGAGATTAGGCCCGCAATCACATTTTCAAAACTGGCTGCATCAACAAGAATATTGTCTGAAAGGATTAGGCCCGAATTCAGGACAGTTCCGCTCGCAGAAAGACTAATGTCGTTGGAGACATTATTCGGTGTAAATTCGAAATCATCGCCGTTCGCATCAGTCCCGGTTTCAGACCCTTCCAGCGCAATGAGACGTCCTCTGTTTTCAAGGTCAGTCGCACTGGCGGCAGAAATATTGACGCCGGTAATCGTTGCCGTGTCGACTGTTTGACCTGATCCGGCGGCAAGAAGCCCATTGAATATTTCGTTTGCCGCAAGGCTGACCAAGCCGCCCGTGGCTTCACCTTCAAAACGCGCTGCGCTCATTGTCCCGGCATTATAGAATGTCCCGGCGGCTTCATTATAGGTTATGTCCCCCGCAGCCGCTTGAACATAGCTGGCCTCAAAGCCTTCATATCTCGGACCCGCTAATGTCACTGCATCGCCAACAATATAACCGTGATTGTAAATGCCGTCTCCGGACGAAACCGTCACGGTGTTTGAGTTGAGATTTACAGCAACGTCGCCAGCACCAAGAGGCTCACTCGCAAAAATGCGTCCATAATTGGTCGCCGTTCCCGTTGCGGTAATCTCAACGAATGCCGCAGACAAGACTGCACTCTCATTTATATCATTTCCAAGAACACCATGTGTGATATTGTTGGCTGAGAGACTTACTAAACCGCCTTGCCCGCCCGCATCCATAGCGGCGGCAAGTGTTCCGGCATTACTGATGTCATTCGCAACAGAAATCACCAGGTCGCCGCCGATGGCTTGAACTACGCTTGTTTCGGTGCCCTCATATGAAGTTCCCGTCAGCTCAATATCGACGCCGGAAATCGCTCCGGCATTATCAAAGCTATCCGAACTCGTGAGCTCCACGTTATTACCGGCCATCACGCCCCTGACAGAGTCTGCTCCAACCCCGGTCTGCATGATGTTGATTGTGCCTGCCGTGACAGTTAGATCGCCATTGGCATAAATTGTCCCGAGATTTTCAAACGCTCCGGTTCCGAGCGCTATGTCAATATCGCCAAAACTCGCCTGAAGAAAACTGCCCGCCCCTGCCGTAAAATCAGTAGATGAGATATCAATGCTATCCCCTGCAATTGTTCCGTTTTGCGTCATGGCCCCGCCAATTGTCAGGACGATGGCATTATTAAGGTCATTGCCGGTCACCAATGTGACCTCATCAGTTGGTTCAACCGCGAGAATTCTCCCGCTATGGGTGAAATCTCCGTCGAGATTTACCGCCACGGTGTCTCCTGCCAAGGTCCCAGTTTCTGTCGTAACCAGGCTGAGCGCCGTCACCGCTAAATCGTCTCCTGCCGCCACCAAACCGGAAATGACCAAATCAGTGGAGACGACTAAATTGAAATTGCCGCCTGACCTCAAGCCGCCCGTCGGGCCAAGATCGATTGACTCGGCTTCAAAGCTTAAATCATGAGCCGTGATAATTTGGCCCCAAATTGAATGAGTTGCGGAGCCTGACAGGCTGATACTGGAAACTGATCCATCCGTAGCAGCGCCGTAGATCACAGACCCGGTTTCCATATCCAAACCGCGCGCGGAGAGGATAAAGTTTCCAGCCTGAATAATTGCGCCGCTCGGATTATCATCTTCACCCAAAATGAGAGCTCCATTACCATCCACAAGGCTCCGCATAACCAAATCATTTGTTAGGGCTATCTCTGCTGCACCGGAGGCTGCCAAGGCCCCGGCCCCACCTATGGTCAAGGATGTCGCGGCCAGATTCAAATCGCCGCCAGCAGCGACCTGGCCTGTGATTTCGGCATCGCCGGAAAGGAGTAAGTCCAAATCAGATCCCGCTACAATCGCGCCTCTTGCATCGACAAACACGCCTTGTGAATTTTCCACTTGAGTCACTTGCCCGGCAACTATGGCTTGGACGTCAGAGTAGTTTTGCGCGTTCACAGCCACGCCGCGCGTACTTTGCAACAGACCGCGATTAAGCACGTCTTGCGCGACTTGGATTGTGAGATCTGCGGCTACGGTCGAACCGGCCTCAATCTGAGAACCTGCGATCATAAAGGCGCTGGCTTCTTGCACCAAAGACTCGGCTATCACCGTTATAGCGCCGCCCTCATTTAAGAAACCGCCTTGGTTTGTCAGTCCCGAGCTCAGGTTCACATTCAGCGCCCCGCTCAAGCCGCTTTCATCCAGAGCGACAGCGACCAAACCGCCTGCGTCATTCGCCAAGCTCGCTGCGGCAATATCTAAACTATTCCCGATAATCTGACCCGCATTCGTGAGGGATCCGTCAAAATCTAATGTTCCCGTCCCGGAGAATTGGATCGCCGCGCCCGACTCATTCTCCAGCGTAGCAGCGTCGATTGATCCGTTCCCCTGAGATACAATTGCACCGCCGTTCGTGAGGTCTGCGGCGATCTGTATGATCAGCGCTGAATTTGCAGCCACGGTAGATTCGGCGCCCACATCCAATGCATTCGCAAAAATGACAACGTTCCGTCCGGATAAGGTTCCGCCGATGATATCTGTACCAGCAATACCGTCACCGTCAGCCAATTCTAACGACCCGACACCCAAATAGACATCCAAATCTCCGATGGCCGCTAAACGCCCATTCTGCTGGATCAGAAGATTTTGATTTTGGCTGCTCAAAGTAAGACTCGAAGCTATCTCAGCGATCGCGGCTTGATCATCAATCGCCGGCACGGCCGATTGGCCCGCGACGATGTCTCCGGCATTTACGCCGGCGCCCAGCAGAACATAGGTCCCGGTGCCCGCGCTGATGATTAAGCCTTCGTTGGAGAAATCAGCATTCACAAGCACGTCGATATCCCCGCCGCTTTGTAGGCCGCCGCTGGTCTCCAGCGCATTTGTTAGCAAAACCAGATTGCCTCCCGAGCTAATGACGCCGGCATTATTTAAATTGGTCGTGTCATTTACATCGATGGAGATTGCAGCGTCGTTGCGGATAAGATCTGACAAGGCCTGAACGTCAAGCGCACCTCCGGCGGTCATTATATTGGTTCCTGCGAGCGTTAGGCTGCCGGCAGAGTAAATTTGGCCACCAGCTAGATTGGTGACATCGGGCGTAGAGACGAGAAGAAAGGCCGCCCCGGTCCCCGCGCTATCTTGAACGGCGATCGTTCCGCTATTGCTCAGCCCCCCGGACAGAAGAAGCGTCATGGCCGTATCTGCAACCAATAGCCCGGATGTATCTGCAGTAGCCCCTGCTGCGATCGTGTTTATCAAATCCCCCGTCAGGAGTTCAATCTGGCTGCCGGAAATAAGGCCCTGATTGCTCACATTGTCGGCGGTGAGCTGTAGGAGCGATGCAGCCTGCAACGCGCCGGTCTCCGTCAGCGCCAAATCCCCGCCATCGATGAATAAAGTGAAATCACCGCCGGATGCGAGAGCACTAGCAATTTCAGAGTCCTGAGAAAGCGCCACATTTAAATTACTGAGAGCACTCACAAGCGCACCGCTACCGATTTCGAAACTGTCTGAATCGAGATTTATGTTGCCGCCCTGAATGACCGCCCTTGTAATGACCGTCTCGCCTTCAACGACGTCCTGACTAAACCCGGTTTCAAGACCGGTAAATGCTGTTTCAATCGTCAGATTTTCTGAAGTTGCGACACTTCCCCCAAACCCAACCCAAAGTGTGTCAGCGTTAATGAGGATGTCACCTTCGGACGCGACCGAACCATAGACACTTGCCTCGTTGGCAATCTGCATGTCCGTGCCGCCGACGCTGTAAAGCAAACTATCCAGGCCGTCAGTGTAGTTATCCGCCATAACGTCGAGAAGGGACTCACTGATTATCAAGCCTGTGTTGACAAGCGCGCCCGTCTCCAAAGTTAAATCACCACTGGCTTGAAAAACGCCTGAGTTGATAACATCAACATCTGACATGATGACAATTTCGGACAGCCCCGCCGCCGACGACGCAATGATATCGCCGCTGTTCGTGATAGAGTCCGCTGTCAGAGTGATTAGACCGTTGTCAGTCTCTGCCGCCAAGACATAGAACAAGCCGGCATTGTCAATCGTCATGGCGGTCAAAGCGATGGACGTTTGCGCATAAACGTCGGACGTCTCGCCGCCGATATATTGACCCGCGTTTAGGGAAAGCGTGTTTCCGTTGAAGCTACCTTGGGATTCTAACAGGCTGTCAATATTGACGATAACGTCATAGCCTTCAATTGACCCTTCCGAGCCAACATTAAGACTATCTGCAATCAATGTTGTTGTTTGCGCGCTCAGGAGTCCGCCAATTGAGGCGGATCCCTCAGTCACGACATCTACAGACAGCGCCGCCGATATGACAGAGTTTGCCTCCGCATCAATTTGATCCGCCAAGACGGAGAGAGTTGCAGCGGTGATCGCGCCTCCGTTCGTTTCCCCATTTTCATCGACAACGCCGGCCCCCAGACTCAAGAGACCCGAAACATTGATATAAGCATCGGCTTGCGACCGAATGGCTCCATTTGTCAAAACACTCAACGCGCCCGTCTCTATCGCCAGTGGGCCGCCAGCTTGAATGACCCCGGCAGTCGAAACAAAATCTTCGACATCTAAAACCAACCCGCCAGTCGCTTGAAGCAAACCTGTATTCGTCAAGCTTTCCAGCGAAAGATCCAAGTCCGTAACGACGCCTTGGACTCCGGCGATTATGGCACCTCGATTGTCGATTGAGGGCGTGAGCAGGTTTAGGGCGTAAATTCCCATAACCACACCGTCATTCACAAACGGATTAGCGACTGAAACATCCAAGAAACTTGCCTGCACAACACCATCAGAACCATTGAGCAGGTCAGCAGCCTCAATATAAGCGCTACCGTTTGACAGAATAGCCCCGTTGTTAGTTAATGTATCCGCAAAGACGTCCAAATAGTCAGCCCCGGTCAAGCGGCCCAGATTTAAAAATGTTTGATCGAGGTCAATAATCGCGTTTCGGGCAAATATTTGACCTGCATTTTGACCGGACGTGGCCAGGACGGTTAGCTCGTTCTGACTCCCCAAATCCCCTGAATTATCTAAAACGTCTGTATCCACATCCAGGTAGTCGCCACCAACGATCATTCCGGCGTTATTCAGCAGCTCGCCGGCCAAGATGGAGATACCCCCAGCTGAAACGACGCCGGACGGCGCATTCCCGATCTGCCGGCCGGTTAGATATATTGTCCCATCAGGCAAAAGGCCTCCCGCCTCATCCAACGACCCCGCCTGTACGAAACCCGAATTTCCGATGACGTCGCCGTCCAAAGACACCAACCCGCTTGCGACAATACTACCCTGGTTTTGCAGCAATCCCTGCGCGGAAAGGCTGATGAAATCACCGGCTACCCACAAGGCATTACTTAAGAGCTCAACCGTTTCAGCATTTGCCAAAATAGACGTTGAAGAGCGAGCACTCCCTGCGGCTATTAACGTTTGCGCCGAGATATTGACCTGACCTGCGCTTTCAATCGTGCCCGAAAGCGCCGCAATTTCATCGATCTCCAGAATAATCACACTCGCCTGCAGAAGGCTTTCAGTATCAGCAATCAAGTTCACCGCGGTAAATGCAGCGGCGCCGTAAGCGGAAATTTCTCCGCGCAGGATAGCCGTTTCGGTCTGCGTTATAATGTCTCCACCAACGATAGTCTGACCGTCCAAAATGACGTCCCCTGTGGCGGTAAGATTGAGATCGCCGAGGCTGTAAAAACGGCTGTCTTGGCCGGTCAAAATATCAAGAGCTGTTATTGCAGCAGCCCCGCGGATTTGAGCGAAACCTGTCTGGCGAAAGACGTTTCCGACATTTAATTCCAGTCCGTTGTTCAGGAGAATTGAACCTGCATTATCGAAGTCTCTAGAGGCTACGAAATCCGCGTCACCTGCATATATTGCCCCGCCCACCAGATTGACTATGTCCGCCGCAGACACATTTAAATCTCCGGCAGGCGCCTGAGTGTCCGGATCAAATTCTCCGACAGCAAGAATTCCGCCATTTATGAAAGCCTGACTAACAGTGACATCTGTCGCGCCCAATGACTGCAAAATACCGTCATTAAGAAGGTCACCTGAGGAGGCAAGGGTGAGATCAGAACCGTGAGCTAAGATAATGCCGTTCACATCATTTACGAAACCTTCCGCAGTAACATCTACGGCCACGCCTTGGACCCGGCCATCATTATAGAATGACCCGCCAATGACACCGTCCCCGATATTAATGACCAATCCGGCGTCACTGCTGATAAGACCGAAATTGGATAGGTCCACATCGGCCTGTAGATTGACACTGCCGCCTGCGAGCGTACCCCCGATGTCATTGAAAATTTCAGAGCCACTTACGGCAACGCTATCGCGGCCATAAAATAAGCCCGCATTCACAAAATCGCCCAAGACGTCCAAGTCAATCTCATCATAGACATATTGGGCCGTAGCCGTATTTATAAAGTTCTCTCCAAACGTGATCTCGAAACTAAGCTCGTCGACAATGACAGTCTCATTTGTAAACGTTCTGTCCGCGGTGAAGGCAACGCCATCGCCGCCCAAATAAGCTGAATTCTCACCAGCCGTTACATCCGTTCCAGAAACCTCGACCCGATCCGTTGCGACGAGATAGGAATCAGAGACTTCAGCATGATCGCCCGCATTAATCTCAACATTTTGCGCGCTGATAATCCCGGCGGCGACATGAGCATCAACGCCTGCCTCAATGGCCACATCCGCCCCTACAGATATTTCAGTTTCAGACGTAAAATTCTCGCCTGCCGCAATAGTCAGATTACCAACAGCTTGCAGCTCGCCCGCAAGGCCAACATTTTCCTCGGCCGTAATAGAAACATCTGAACCTGAGAAAACACCGGCATCTACATCAGCCTGATAAGAACCTCCAGCAACCACGCTAAACGCATCACCCGCAGCCGCGTCGCGCCTCTGGCGCACATCACCGGACGCAAGTATATCAATACTTCCCTCGGCTTCGAGCGCGCCAAAATCAATGTCATCCAATGACATAATAGAAAGATCACCGGATGTCGCCTGTAAGCTTCCCGGCAAACGCACGCCCAATCCGGCTTCATTTCCTAAAACGGTAATATCTCCCGCTCGCGCGGCGCCGTAATGCGTTCCGTCAACAGCAAAGCTTGGCGCGCCGCCCTGTCCGGCAATAGAGTGCGCCGTTCCATCCATATAGTTAAACCGCTGCGCCCCGCCAGAGATCGTAATCTGGTCACTCGCCTCAGCCAGCCCCTGCAAAGACACCGTCCGGCCCACGAGGTTCAGCCCATTTGAGCCCGAGACGCCATCAATTCCAATGACTAGCGCGCCGTTCGTGACATCGAAAATTACCTGCCCGGAATCGAGCGCCACAAGGCCCGTTACGAATGTGGCCGTGTTGGTATTTATGAATTCTGCGCCATTTACCGTCATACCGTTAGGATTGGCAAAGATAACATCCGCGCTTTGACCGAAAACCTCGACTGCGCCAGCAATGAGCGACATTTCAGACGAAGAGACCTGGTTGAGAATAATATTCGCTGGCGTTGTTAAGTTGGGATTAGCCTCAACAGATCCGCCAAGAAAACTGATTCCCGGCACAAGGCTATTATTAAAAATAACGCCGTCTTCTCCGATAATCAGACGGCTATACTCATTGATGGAAACACCATCCACAGGATTGGTAATGTTGACCAGAGGTACGCCCGTCTCAGTTTCGGAAACATCGGGGATGTTCGCCGTCAGAGCATCGAAATCAGGTAGAATATCTGTCGTTATACCGTCCTCAGGCACATAAACATCAGGCGCAACCTGAGCCGACGCCCCCGTCGGAAAGATGAGGCAGAAAACCAAAAAATGCACAAACGCTGTAAACTGGGCGATAAAGTTGTGCAGTGCGCTCCGTAACTTTGCATGCCGAGCGCGCGTTAATTTCCCACAGGAAAGTGCTTTGCGAAACGGAGGTTTCGAATTGCGCCCCGGTATCTTGCATTTTTCATGCAAACCGCAATCCTTCAAAATTTTAGTCATTTCAAAATACCCCACCAAATGTGGAGTTCGAAAGTCTTATATTCAGTGAGCGTTACTGCATGCGCCACAACCAATAGAAGAGACTTATCACGCACAACCAAGTCGAACAACCCTAATGTGTTAACCCAACGTTAGCACATAGAACTGAAGGGCCGTCCGTTCATATTAGGTTCACTTTCCAAACCATCCTTTTTTCTTGGGCTTTACCTTATTGTCAGGCGCTTTCGGCTCCGGAGTTTTGGCCTTCCAATTTGCAGCCATCTCCTGCGCTTTCGTGATTTCTTGCCCGCTCATGGACTTTTCGATTTCAGCTCTCTTCGCGCCTGCAGATGGATGCCCTCGCGCGGCGGCCAGGTTTAAGTAAGTATGGGCTTGGACTAAATTGACCTCGGTACCCTGCCCGTCCGCGAGCATAGCGCCCGCTTGATAGAGGCCTAGCGGATTTCCTTGACTGGCTGTTTTCTCAAAAAGACTGAAGGATTCGGAAATATTTTGATCCGTGCCGGATCCGCCGAGCGTTGCAAGGGCTAAGAAGTTGGTCCCGGCGATATGATCTTGACCAGACGCAAGCCGGTAAAAATCGACAGCTTTATTCAGGCTTTTGTCCGCGCCCTTTCCCTGTGCATAAAGGTTGCCGCAGTTGAACTGAGCATTAGCATCGCCCTCTTCGGCAGCCCCGCAAATGAGCTCCAAGGCCTTGACGTAATTTTGCAACGCGCCTGTCCCGTTTAAGTGCATAAGCCCTAGGCGATTCATCGCCTTAACCGACCCCTTTTCGGCCGCAACCTTGTAAAGAGCTGCTGCCCTCGGAAGATCGGCCGGAAGGCCGACGCCAAATTCAGCCATGCGGCCAAGATAGAATGCGCCGTCGCCGTCGCCGTCTTCAAAAGCTTTGTTGAAGGCCTTTGCCGCGCCTGCGAGGTCCTTATTCTCGAGAGCGTCAAGCCCGTCCGCGACTTGGCCAAAGGCCGACATGCCGGACGCCGCTAGAAGACATACCGCGAGACAAACGGCTCTACTCTTACTCTTTAGGTTCAACATAAGTTTTCCTCTTCATTATGGCCAATTGGCCCCGATGGTTGCCAAAAACCTCGGATCGTTAAATTCTCTAAACTCGGCTTTTGCAACTGGTACTTCCCCGCCAATATCAAAATTCACCCTTTTGCCCTTTATCCTTAAACCACCCCCGAACCCGCCGACAACATCCGTCTTCAGCTGCGATTGGCTATAACCCACGCCCATGTCTGCAAAGAGATAGGGTTGCAAGGATGCTGCCAAAGTTCCCAAAGGTCCTTCCGCCCCCCCTGGCAGACGCCCGGCAAAATCTTTCCACGAGTCGTCCATTGAGAGCATTAAATCATTCCTGACATAAAAAGCGGTGTCAGCAGACAAGGGCGCAGTCCGATATCCTCGAACAGTAGACCTTGCACCCAACGGAGTCTGTTCGGGACCATATAAGGCCTCATCGGACAACTTCCCTCTAGCGGAGATAATCCAGCGACCCCATTTTTTTGGCTTAGGGACCCTCGTAATGCCAAATTCGACGGCATGGAATTGAGCATTTGCTTCCCTGTCACTGATATCGCCGGGGTCTTCTGTCGCTCCGAACCAGTCCGTCCCGTGTAAATATGACGCATCGAGAGATATTTTCGCACTTTTACCTTCAATGATGTGCCCCCCTGTCACGCGAAGAGTCGCAAGCGTTTGCGGGGACAATTCAAAAGAATTTACGAAGCGTCTGGCTCTTCGCACCTGCAGTCCAACCGCAGCGAAACTCTTATGTTTCGCACGCCTTCGAAAAACGTAATTCATGGAAGCCTCCCCTGTGAGGCTATCTCCATAAAGTTCTGACGTTGGCGTTAAACCGATGAGGTAGTCCGACGCCACACCGCTTACATTGAGGGTCGCATAACCGACGGGGACAGACGTACTGACGACCAGTGCATTCGAGTCCAGCGTGCCGACATATGTCACGCCCCAAATATCATTGGCGAGAAAGATGTTCTCGGCCCCAAGACTCAACCGGAGTTGATCCTTTCCAGTCGTCGGGGAGCCATGATTGTTCCAACTTGCTGACGCTCGGTATCTGTGCTCGTCCTTCACACTCACATTAACGATCGTTCCTCCGGGGTTCTCTCCGGGGGATAATTTTAAAGTGGCTTTTGTTGATTTAAGGCGGTTCAATTGGTCCAACCCCTGCTCAAAGTCTCTGAGTTGCAGAACCCCGCCTTTTGAAATCGGGAAAGCGGTCAGTCGGCGCAAGGCCGGTTCCGGCTTGCCGTCCCCGTCAATGACAACAACATCCTCGACAACGCCCTCAATAACTTTTAATTTCAAAATACCATCTTTGAAATCTTGTTTTTCAATATAGGCTCGGCTCGTGATCAGTCCAAGTTTGATATAGGCCTCATCGATTTTTTTCATGAGCGCCGCAATGTCTACACGGCTCATACAATCCGGAGCATAAGGCGCTTTGATGCTGTCAATGCTGCCTTTTATCCTTTCGGCACCCGTTACGCTTATCTCGTTGATTTGAATACATGGGCCTTCTGCGGCGGCGTTCTGGCCTTCATCGGTTTGGCCAGGGCTTTTGGAACCGGGGTCATTTCGAGAATCAAAATTCTCGATCTCCTCTCGTCGGCGCTCTTCCTCTTGTTCGCGCTCAAGCTCTTCACCGGGGTCAACATTTGGAGGGATGACCGGAGCTGATTGCGCATGTGAAGTAGACGCGAACGCGAAACCGGACACAAAAATCGCAATCAGAAACAGGGAGTGCACGGACCGGAAAGTCGTATTAAAATTTAAGGCAACCAATTGCGATTTAGCTTTCTTCTTCTTGATCATCATCGTCATCGTCGATGTCATCATCAGAATCATCATCTCCGTGTAACAGACCAATTTGAGCAAAAAATCCGATATGATGATTGCCGATAGGCGAGTCAAAATCAGGAAGACTTAAGAGCCGAACGCCGGCCGGATTCACAATGTTCGCGGCAAGTAGTTGCCCGCCATCAAGTTCAACCTCATCTTGGGAGACAATGTCCAAAGTGCCTCCGGCGTTCAGAACGCCGAACCTATCTTGCCATGTGATGTAGGCCGAAGAGCCAGCCCAAAAATTATAAAGGCCGGCAGGACGTGTATGGAGTGTGACGATCGGGATGCCCTCTAGTCTTATTGAATCAGCCTCGACATTTATGTCTCCGAGAGCGACAATTTCACCTCCCAATAGCGTTAGCGTTTCGGCGTCCCCTATATTGACGTTACCGCTGGCCGCCAGCCGGCCGCCCTGCGCATTTATATTGCTACGCCCGCTGGATCGGCAAAAAATGAAGCAACTTCGCTCATAATCATAGCTCCCGCTGTAGACCGATTCCAAATCTACGACCCGAGACTCAATATTGATGTCGCCATCATTCGCGGACAAAATCCCTCCGCGGACTGTTAGACTATCAGAGGCAATATTTAGGTTCGTCCCCGCAGTTACAAAACTCAGCAACCCGCCCAGTGGCAGCTCACCAAAGTCAACAAATTGAGACCGGCCCGCCTCGCGCAAGCTCTGAGTCAGAACCTCGAACGACCCTTCATCGCCGCCATCCGCATAGCCAATTGAAACTTCGACGCCATCGACAGCGTTTAAGTTAATCTCACCATCTGAAACAATACGCGCGGTATCGTTGAGGATCCGTCCACCGGCCTGAATATCCACATCGGATTGACCGAATAGAATGGAAACATAATCAGCGTTCGACGTTTGGTTGATAACGTCCTGCGCCGCCGACAGCTGCAACGCAGACTCGTAATCGCCCACGGCCTGGGAGCCCTGAATAGTGCCCCCCAAATTTTCGACATTCCCCGTATCGGCAACCAGGCGAACCGCACCCTCAGCAAACATAACGGCATTCACCAAGTTACTGCCGAAAAGGACATCGGACCCGGACACGTTAATATTTGCAGCGCTGCTGAGCACAGCGTCTTCAATCGTTACGCTATCACGGGCCTGGATGATAATATCATCGGCAACGTCGAAATCATCGCGTGAAAATGTTATAATATCAGAACGGGTGGCCTCGCTCGATGAGCCAATAGAGACCCCGCCGTTTTCAGCCAAAATATTGACCGCACCCTCGACCCCAAGAGGCTCGAAACCGGAAAACCCCGTTAAGCGAGCGTCTTGAATATCTATGTCGCCTTCAAGCGCCGTCAGATTAACAGCGCCAAAAGCGGAATTTAGCTCCGCCCGCCGTTCCGCCGCAACATCCCCTACCATTGAAATTGACGCCCCTGTTACATTTACGTCTGTCGCAGCTGTAATTTGCTGCGCGTCCATGACCAAGTCGCCGTCTGCTGAAATCGTGAACGCCCGGCGAGTTGCAAGGCCATCGCCGGCATACCTTACCCCGGCGCCAAGGTCAGTCACTTCAATCAAAACGCTGGACGCCGTCAAACTCGCAGCCCGCGTAATATCAACTAGAACGGCATCTTGTGACGTCTCTAACCCGGCCGGGCCGCCCGCGTTCACAAAACTCCACCGGGACGCAGCATTTGTTGGCACGACCGAGCTGTCATATTCAGCGCGGCTTGCTCCGGCGTATAAGGCTATCGCGGATCTTGGGTCGGCGTTCTCATTCGTCAGATCAGCGGAAATTTTTATTTCGCGCGCCAGAATATCCAGTCGATCCATAGTGCCGGTAAGACCTGCGCCCTCAATGCGAATGATGCCCTCACCCGTCTCCAAGACTGTGTTAATTTGGAAAATGCCCGGCCCGACTTGCCTTTGAGCGAAAGACAGTTCTCCCGTTGATAAAGACAGCCCGCCCGTGTTGATGAAGTTTGCTCCATTGACCGTGATACCATTTGTGTTCGCGAGAATAACGTGAGCGCGCTGACCCAAAACTTCCACGTCCCCCATAATCGAACTTGGGTTTGATCCGGTCACCTCATTCACGATCGTCCGCGCACCTACAACCCGGTTGTCGAAATCCAGTCCTGCCTCCGACACGTTAAAATCTGTATAGGTATTGTAACTGACACGATCAGCTACAATCGGCGCAATTTCGACCGTGATATGCCCATCGGCTGCTGTGGTGGATGTCGTAGCTGTCTGTCCATCGGGGGTGACTTGAGCCCAACTCTGGCTCGCGAAAGCGGACATTGTTAAAGCAAAATGCAGACCGAAGATTAGAGAACGATTAGATTTTTTGCGCTTGGCTGAATTATTGTTAATGACCATGCTTTTTCACTATGCTCCGCACCACGCGATAGAGACACTATTCGCAACTGTACTTCGCACCCCGGAATGTGACGCTAACAAACTGAAAGTTTTAAAGCAAAGAAAAACATTCTATGAGGGAAAAGAAACGAGAATTACCTGCGAAATGCATCCAAGGAAACTGTTATACTAGCCGTCATTTTCGGACAGTTTTCGAAATCTGTAGCGTGAAATTTTTAGAAATTTTAAGTGTAAGCGACTCCTAAGGGCTACAGATGCAGCTCTACGCTGCGGTTTGTTGTCAAACGTGACAGCCGTAGTCTATGCTCATCATATATTCTGCACCGCTTCGCAGTACATATGATACCTAAGTCCAGAGATCCCATTGCTTTAGGATAAGATGCCCTAGCCTTACCAATGGCACGGATTTCCCATTGAATTTTCCAGTGAGGAAATCAAACGCTTCGTTCAAATGGGCAGGGCCAATTTTGGTGTAACAAGCAATGAAAAAATTGATCTCAAATTTGCCTTAAACTACTATTTTGTATATATCCGCTTACACTGCGTTGTGCCGTGTGGGCGCACCATTTTTTCCTCTTAAAAACTTCTTGCGCCTTAGCGCGCCTACCCGTTCCTGTTTATAATTCTCATTGGACCTTGGATGTCCTGAAACCGACAGACCCACAAATAAACCACAACATTTAGATCCCCGACGGCGTGGTTGCATATCTCCGACCCTGCTAACACCAACTCACGGAATCATGCGCTTTGTCAAATATGCCGACTGCGGCCGGCGACAATTTATCGCCTCTTCATTTTGCCGAAACAATCAAACGGCTGGGAAGTTGTGCTCTAATGGGCGGATCAGTTTTTAAGTTTGCGTCAAGCCGGATCAAGAACAAAAGTCATATTGGGATCATTCCAACATCCCCAATTATAAGTTTTATCGCCGTCTGTATTGGTGGCGTATATGCACTGCGCGCCTTGTTGCAATCTCACCTCAGAGCCGCTGACTGGAACGATATTAAATTCGGTCGCGCTGGAACATGTGGCTGTAGTAACCAACCCACCGCTGTTTGAAGAGGCCTTGACGCACAATCCTGAAATTTTGTGCTTGAACTGGTATTTCCCACCCGACGCTGGGATTTTTTCAAAGACCATCGCGGGATCCGGCCAACAAGTCCAATGCCGGAATAAGTTACCGCTGCCGCTATTACTGTAGAGACACTGGTTTGATGTTTTGTGGCGAAGACGAACATCTTGAGGCATAGCTGTGACAGCCGTTGCGGATGCAGTGGCAAAGGTCGTCGCACTCGCGGTCGCGAGGCCCGGAGAGACCGTAACGTAAGTTTGCGTTATTCCGCCACTGACCGGGTCGTATAAGTCCATTGGACGTGTGTTTGTAAACCCGCCTCCAGTTGCCGTCGGTAAGCGAAAAATCACGCGGGCGTTTTTACAGGTTTCTGCCATCCCCAAACCGTTTTCGATAGGGGAAAGATTGGTGTGAATTTCATACCACATATCCGGTACGAAAGGTGTTCCGTCCCAGAACGAAGATGTTGGCCCCACACCCAATTCGGTGAGCGTGAAATTTCCATTCTCTAGCTCGAACGTATGAGCCACAGTATTTGGAATGGGTGTATTTGTATTAGACGGCGCGGAACCGGAACCACGGCTAACAATACTAACCCAGAGTTTTGCTCCGTTTAAGGCCGCATGGTTCGTCTGCGCCGTCGTCACATAAGATTGCAAGCGATTTTGGAGTCGGCTCATATTCCCTTTGACCGAGAAATCGCTATTCGCACTTCCCGAGACTGAAACCACTAAATCACTCAATATTTCATTTGTATTATATGGTGTACATGCGTCCGGAACGACGACCATAGCGACTCCGGATGAGCCTACGGATTGCAGCGGATTTGTTCCGTGAGAATCCGTGACCTTCAAGTCGAAATAATAGGTCTTTGACGCCGCACTATTGTTGAACGGGGCCTGAAATGTTTGCGTTTCGACATCTTGAACGCCGAAGCTGTGATTTGTTTCCGTCCAATCAAACGACAACGGCATATGATTATCCGGGTCAGATGAGGAGGCTGCGCTCAGCTGAACACCGGGGCGGCCACTGTAAACATATGACGAATTTATGCTGGCAACTGCCAGTGGGGGTTGGTTCGCTTGTTGGGCCGCCGGTTTATAATGTAGCAGCCTATTGGGCGTTCCGCTGGGAACCCCGGAGAGGATGTTTGGCGTCGCTCGATTAACAACCTCTTGTTTCACTTGCGCTGCCGTCAAGTTGGGGTTTTCCATCCATATGGACGCGGCCACGCCGGCCGCCATTGGTGATGAAAGGGAGGTCCCACCCGGCGACGACAGCCCATAAGATCCGCCCTTACGTGCAGCATTAATATCCACACCGGGAGCAGATAAGTCGGTACAAGCTCCAGGCGTCGAAAACCAAGCCTGAGCATCTACATTGGAAGACGCTCCAACGGTGAGCGCTTCGCTCGCGCTGTTGGGCGAAATATTGCAGCTGTTATAATTTGGACGATTGCCAGAAGACGTTACAAATACGGCCCCGGAGTTTACAGCGTTGTTAACTGCCTGGTTGAGACTTCCAATCGAGAAGGGAAGATAAAATGAGCTGCTCACGTTAATGACCGACTGGGGTAAATTCGCGTTAACCGCGTGATTTATCGCATTCACCATCATCCAATTATCTCCGCCACCGGAGCACGGCATTATTTTTAAGTCGTGTATCTGAGCAGCTCTCGCCACCCCCCTCGTGCCTCCCGCCGCAACGCTAGCCGAATAGGTTCCGTGATTGGTACACGGCGCGGTTCCGTCGCCTGAAAAACTCGTTTGCTCTATGACGCGGCCGCCGAATTCCGGATGACTCGCATCCACGCCGTCATCCAGAATAAAAATGTGAGCATTAGACATCGTTGAATACTCATGACTCGAATCCAGCGGTAGATTGACTTGGTCTATTCTGTCAGTCCCCCAATTCGCGGGGTTAAGGTCAGGAGTATCCAGTGTCGCAGTGACGAGTGCGTCGACATGCGCGATGCGCTTATCAGCTTTGAGTCTTTTGATCTGTGCAGGAGTTAATCCATCCACTAAAACGGCATTCAATGCCCCTGTCGTCACGTCTTTTATTTTGTCTGCGGATATGCCCGCGCCGGAAAATATGCGCGACATTTGAGTTCGAAGATTGCGTTCAGCTTGTCTTCCTTGCCGGATTTTTATGTCATCTGAAAGTGAGACGACATGTTGGGCTCCAATCTTCTCGCCCAAGATGTCTTTTTTCTGTTGCCACGTCTGTTCTACTTTAGGCGCTTTTCGCACGTCAATCACCTGACGCCTTTCAACGGGTTTGACCCGATCCTGTGCCAGCGAGATTGACGGTGCAGCTAAAACAGCCATCCCCAGAAATAGTCCTTGATAATAGTTCATTGCGCGCTCCGTTATTTGATAGAGGCAATCTAATATCCGGGCGCAAATGCGCCATCCCGTATTTATGGGGAGGGCCGATATCGGATTTGGTTTCGTGAAAATCCTGAAAGCATCTGCAAATCCAGACGGCAAAATACGCCGTGATAGAACAAAATAAAAAGCGCCGGAAATCCGGCGCTTTTTATTTGACTATTTACCGGAGCGCTGGGGACACTCTTCTCGATAAATCGTCAAGAATCATTATGGATTATCAAACGGGCCTACGACGACGATATCGCCCTCTTTACCCAAGCTACGGTTGAGGGGCGCGCCGAAAGAAATATTCGTTCCTGATCCCGTATTGAGCCTGACAAAGAAAGTGCCGCCATTTGGAGCCGCTCGGAAAACTCCGATATCGGTGAAACCGTCCCCATTAAAGTCAGCACCGGCGAAAGGCACGTCTCCGGGTGTTCCCCATTGAACTGTGGTCACTGTACCAAACCCTGAGTTAGAGCCGCGAATATGCCAGTTACCTGTATCTTCGTGCCAGACCGCCATATCTGAGCGGCCATCGCCATCGAAATCTGAACCCGGTATAACATGTGTCGTGCCGGTATTGACACCCAGGCTTCGGTTTACGGGAGCCCCATATGAATTGCCGGCACTTGGCCGAACAAAGACTGTCGGATCACCGGGGCGCAGCACCGCCGGATCACTTGCGCGATCGCCGTTGAAGTCGGATCCTGGGAACGGGATATCATTCAAAGCACCAGACCCCCACTGACGGTTTCGCGTCTGCGTAAAGTTTGGTCCTAAGCGGCCATACCACGTCCCGTTACTTGGACGCCAAACAACGAGATCATCATTGCCATCGCCGTCCATATCTGTGCCCGGCATTGGGATGTCACCGGTGACGCCCCAAGTTTGATTGATGACTGTATTATAGTTTGGCGACATACGTATTGACCATACCCCTGTGTTCGGGTTCCATGTCACCATATCGTCATACCCGTCATCATTAAGGTCAGTCGAAGGTATGGGTTGATCGTCGGCGGATGTTCCGATTGTCCTCGTAAAGAAACTTCCAAAACTTGGAGAGCGTTTGGTGTACCAGGTGCGAGCACTCGGACGCCACACGACGAGGTCAGCCAGGCCATCAGCGGTCATATCCGTACGCGCCAAGGGAATATCGCCCTGAGTGCCCCACTGATATTGGTCGACCGTATTAAAGTTATTGGAAGACTTGCGCATGATCCACATTCCGCTGCTTGGACGCCAGACCGCCATATCATCGAAGCCGCCCGTTGGCGTTGGAGTTGATGGGCCAATATCGCATTTCCAATTATTTCGAATTTGGACGCGAAGCTGTTTCTGCCCGATAACGACCGGATTTGCTTTCACATATGTTGGATCATCCCAGACAGGCACCTGAGGCGCCGGGCAAAGGTTCTTTACCGACTGCGGGAAAGCGGGCGTGACTTCTGACAAGGTACATGTTGTGCCTTGCGAGACTTCCACCTTAACAACGCTGCTTTGCTGGGAGTTAGCCTTCAATATGAATGTATCGGGCGTAATAGGCTCCGTGCAATCAACTTTGATCGAGTAATCCAAATTGGTTAAATCAGCCGATCCCTTTGGATCCGGACCGCTCACGGTTTTATTGATTAACAGAGTTGTTTTCGGGGCCTCCGTGCAAACCAATTTGTTCACGGCCTCTACCGTAACTCCATTTGGATTAAGAGGTGTGCTCAAGCTTGATGGCGTAATGGAGGTCTCCCATTGCGCAGTTGTCAGAGAGCTTTTCTCTTCACAGGCATCTATTGCAGCTTGTGGCACCGGTGGAAGAGAGGTCTCCGCAATCGTGCAATTTGATTTTACGGGAACAGGCTCAATCGTGCCTGTTGAGCCGGCATTCACAGACACTTTCTCGGTCCCCGCGAATAGCTCATAAGGTGAGCATGTGGCGGTAAACTCAAACGGTCCTGCCACAGTCGCGTTGGCCCCGGTCTCATCTATGACCTCTTTTGATATATTAATCTCAGTTGTCTGCAAAACCGGAACCGTGGCGCAATCGGATTGAGGCGTGCTACCGCTTCGCGAAACTGGGGAATTAAAGTTTGTGTAGTAATACCCTTGCGATGGATTCATTGAACCATTGGCGTTTAGGGCCGCACAATTTTTGATATCGACGCCCGTCGTAAATGGATTTGGCCGTGAATAGGTCCAAGTCCCGTCTTGAAGGCTGCCGAGCGAGGTCACGCCAATTTGGCGTCCTGCGTTCAAAGTTGATTGTGAACAGAAACCGCCAGGCGCGCAGGTGCTGTTTGTACGGTTTGATCCTGCGTAAATTCCATCGAAATCGTCTTCAACCATCAGCCCGGGGAAAGGCCACGTATTGCTGCCCGCAGGCGTAATTGTCGATTGACCTAAATTCGTTACCGTGATGGCGTAGTCCACCTGCGGTCCGGTATCATATGTCCAAGGCGCGCTTCCCGGCGACCCTGGTAATCCCGGAACGCTCGCATCCTTGTTAAGTTTAGCGTCCACGCATTTTGGCATATGTGCATCCGCCATGGCCCAGTTTTTATTCTGCGGATTAGGCCGCGACATCGCGTTTGGCTGATAAACGCCTGAGGGCGGCCAAGCGATATTGGAGTTGAACGGATGCGTGACGTCCATCAGGGCGGTGTTTTGCAACCGAACCGGAGCGGAGGTACAGTAATTTGAACCTGTAGCTGGCTTATCTACCGTTACAGTCACCTCGCACTTTAGCGTTCCGCCTTGTGTGAAGTTAATCGGGGTTGCAGGGTTCGCACGTAGATCCATCGCCAAAGACCCCTGAGCCGGAGTCGACGTATGTCGAAGTTTACCCGTGATTGTACCATTGGACTTGTATCCGCTGACGCCGGTCGCGGTACAGCTCCAGCTGGACGTGTAGTCCAGCGACCCTGCATATCCGGACTTGTCCAGCCTGATAGCATCCGTGATTGTGCCGATGTCTCGTTTCGGCTCATTGCTGGTGTAAACGACATCATATTTAAACGGCGTTCCAAAGAAGAGATGAGGCTTGCCATTTGGAGCTGTCGTTGCAGATGCCTTTTTGACTTTAAAATCACATGCATCATTATCTTTCATTTTCGTCACAGCTTTGGCGCTTTGGAAGAAGCTAATCTTTGGGTCACTCGCTGACGTCGCCCCGTACGCGGTCGCCTTATAGCTGACAGTCGCCGTGTTAATGATAGGCTTAAGCGGGGCCTTAGGAACGGTTTCGCAATCCGGGTCCTTATAGAAAAATTTGGTTCCGATTCTTACCTTATGACCGGGTTGCAATGTGAAACTCTTACTCGTTTTCCATGCCTGATCCGTTTGCGTGTAATAGCTATAGCGGAAGTCCGGGCTAGCTGCGAAGGCCCCGTTTAGGGCCGTGCAAACGGCGCTGTCTGTAGAGGACGCGCAAGACGTGAAATCATGCACACGCGTGAAAGGGGGCGTATTGATACCTTCTGTCACCCAGTCCTGCAAATCACCAATATTAATCGTAATATTCTGAGCCGGCACCGATTTGTTCTCCAGCTCGATTTCATACCCAGCTGCATTTCCCCACGACAATTCCGTTTGAGGGTTTGGGTTAACTTGGGTTTTGGTGACTTTCAGATGACCTTTGCCGCAATAAGGATCAACGGTTGTGTGTCCGGTGACAACCTTCGCATTTGCCGATGCAGAATTATTTGAAGCATTGGATTCTGTGAAGGCGCTGCCGCTTGAATCGATCAACGTAAAGAACGCCTGATTTCGAATGCCGTCGGCGTTTAAGGCTGCAACGCAAGACAAGCCGTTCAGCTGGCTGATACGGGCTTTGATATTAATTGTGATCGTTTCGCCGGCGCCCAAATTGCCCTTCCCGTTAGTAAATCCCCAGCGGATAAAATTGGAAACGCCCATCGTGCCGACGAGAATATCTGGACCACCATACGAATAAATATCGTTCGGGTCCAAGCAATCAGTCGTGCCGAGATTAGATGACGTGCAAGTCGCGCTAACAAAGCGGGCCCGAAACGGAACACTGTTTGGAAGCAAAGACATGCGGTCATGAAGCTTAAAGTGATCACCGATGAACACAGACGAACTTCCATTATTTTTGACCTTGATTGTATAATCCAAATCTTGGGAGTTGCTTGAGACATTGATTGACGACGGGGATACCGTTTTAGTCAAAGATAGATCGACTCCGAGCGACTGCGAGGCTGCGACCGTTGTTGAAACCTTGGAGGTCAAATCATATCCCGAATTATTCTTTGCATATACGGTGTTTTCAAATGTGCCTGAATTATTAAATTCCCCGGCGACAACGCACGTAACCGTATTCCCGATACCAAGATCAAATTCGGCAATTGCCGGAGCCGGAGCGCCGGAAATCAGCGAAACGGCATCGCCCGCCTCGTCCAGGCAAACAGGAACGCCGTTTGGAACAAAGCCGTTTGGATAATTATCATCTAACGTGATCCGTTGAGGAGGCTCACCCCACGGGTTGGTGACGGTGAAAATATAGCTGACCGTAGAATTGGCGGGGACCACCGTATCCAACGGACATAATGCGGCCAGTGGATCATTTCGTAAATCGCCGGAACATAAGCTTTTTTCGACAGAGAATTTTGCGTTGAGATCATTTGGGACGTCAAAGATATTGGCCGCAGCATTTATGCCTAAGGCGAACAAGAATACAAAAATAGATGAAATACCAATGAATATGCGCGCCAACATAAGAAACTCTCCTAATATAATTGAGGTCACTTTATGGAGAGGGCGGGATTGTCCAATCCCATAGATATGGGGGCGAGAGCGCCGCTTTCTCCTAATCTAGAAACTTAATCAAAATACCGGAGATATGCCCTTGGATATCACGGCTGCGGCAAAAGAAATAAGCCTTAGTTAGTCTGTTGTTGGCGCGGTTCTCAAACGTGCATTTAAGTTGGCCCCAAGATCCCTAAAGAGAGTTTCATCTACCTTGTAGATAGCACTTGATGGCGGACCATCCTTGTCTCGCATTAGGGGTTTCGACCTGATTTCAAGATAGTAGCTTCCACCCGAGGAAAACCAGCGATAGCGTCGGAATCCTTATGCAACCCTGCCACTGAATATGTTTCATCCCCGTATCCCGAAAGACGAGCCGAGTTTTTATGATAGAGATTTACATACTCAGCTAATTCAATCGAATTGGGCGCAACATAGCCATCAAAGGCTACTGTGAGGGTTGTATGAAAATTAGCATATGGTCTATCGCTCTCCAGGTCAGAACGTTGCAGCTCAATAAAGCACCTTTGACCTCGTTGCTTTTGTGAAACATAGGTGTTTTCCGGCAAGCCCAGATGGGAGACCAAATTCTTATCCCTAAATACACAGGGCTGAAAATTCGGTGAAATTCGACCATCAGATGTTTTCACTATCTGTATGGCATCAGTGGACAGAGGCAATTTTTGAATTAAAGAATTCTGATGATCAGCTTTACCGCAACCTAATAACAAAGCGAATGTCGGCAAAATCAAAATTGAAGAGAGTTTCATTTGTTTCCTGTCCTATGTCTTAGGAGTTCAGCCCGGCGAATCCAACTAGACTAACTAATTATTTTGGTTTCATTTTTCCGGGATGGCTTTGCGTCCCCGTTCCTTGACTTTTTGAGTCTCGATCACAGGCTGTTTTTTCTGAACAGGGGTTTTTACCGGCGCAACGACACGGCCTGGATTTACAATTATAACGGGCGATGTCAGCACGGTCTCCGGAGTTGTCGTGACAACTGGCGGCCTTACGTCATCTGTGACGAAGGGCGTCACGGTGCCAAACCTGCCCGGAACTGTTTCAATAGGGCCTAAACCACCGACCGGTAATATAATCGCTTTTGCCGTAATCGGCACATTTACTGTCCGGATGGTACCATTTTTTGGATCACTAATTTCCATCGGGCGTGTTCTCCGTAGATTGAATCCATTTGAGGCCGTATGTTCCGGGAGACGGAATTCAATGGAACGTCCAGTACATCCTTGCTGCAATCTTGCCCCAAGGGACTGAAAGGTGAGACTTATCTTATACCAGTCTCCGGTCACGAGATTTTCGCCATCCCAAAATGCCGTTGTCGGAGCACTCCCTTCGAACAGGGTCAAATCTGTACCATTGTAGCGGGCGGTGATATTTTCGATCCCAGTCACGCTGGCGTTCGCTGTCAGATCTTTAATACCGATCAGATAGTACGTTTCCTGGACATTAGGGTTGAGGGTTCTGAAATCTGTCAAAGCACTGGAGAGCGCATTTTGAATATTGGTTTTATGACCACTAATGGAATAATTACCATTGGCTGAATGGGCGCGAACTTTCAGCTGATTGAGCATCGCGGCCTCATCAATAAGCCAACATTCTTTTTCCAGGGCTTTCACGCCTACGCTGCCAATCGCTGAGCTGGTGCCATTGCCGCTTGCGATAACCTCAAAATTATAATCACCAGGAGATGAAAGAGTTACGTTTGGAATGGCCACATCTTGCACGACCAAGCCGCTGTTTGTTTCGGTCCAATCATATGTCAGCGTTCCGCCATTTGGGTCTTGCCCGCCAGCATTTAATTGCGCCACAAAGGGTGCGTACCCGATTGCAACATTTGTTGTGGGCGATACTTGAGGCGGAGTGTCAGATACTGTGATCGGTGTTTGGGTTATCTGACTAGGAACGCCGGTCGGGGAAATTTTAACAGCGAGCGGGAAAGCCATAACATCGGCCGGATCAAGCGACAATTGAGGGTTAATCCCATTGACGGTGAATGACGACACCGGAGATGGGAAGTCAAAAGGTTCCCCGGGATCAAGTTGGGTTATTTGCTGGCCACTATTGTCCGTGTGGATCACAGTATAACCATCTGTATCAGGAACGCTGGAATAAGATGGCAACTGAATGCCCTCAATATCGGAGCCCGTTATCGCATACTCATATCCGCCGGCAACGGGCGGATCGATCCATAATCCGCTCGGGCAAATCGAAGTCGCCGGAATATCAAATGACCATGACGTTGCATTTGTTCCCGTTGGCATCATCGGGTCACATTCTGTCCGACAAAATTGAGATGCAATTCGCATCGTACAAAAATCTCGCGTTCGGTAAACAGTATACGGGTCGCCGTTCATATTATGCCCTTGAGCATAAAATCGAGCGAATAGCTTAACAGATGGTTGGCTCCTATCTGTCACGCTTAAAGGATATTCGATGTCGCATCTGTAATTCGCTATTTGGAAGGTATCCACGCTGCAATTATTTTTGCTGTCTACAGAATAATTTAAAATATCGATTGTGATCGGAGGTGAATTCGGTGCTGATATTTCCAGATAAAATGTATCAACAGGGTTCGAAAAATCTTGTGCACCATACAATGCGGTGACGATGCCTATAGGTACTTTATCCGTATATGCCGGGATAGTTGTAGACTGTAAAAAGCCAAGGTTCACTATGGGCTGCGGATTTAGCTCCGTAATTGTTCCGTCTGGAGGTATTTGCGCCACTGCTTTTTCGGTAAAAAGCAGGATGGTACTTGAAAGCATAATAGAAACTATCACACGATTTAGTTTCAATATCGCTGTCGATTTAGAATAGGCTAGGTCAATGCTCTGCCCGCTTGACACAATTTCCTTTATATAATCAGATTTTGTATTTTCTTTCATGAAATTGCATCCGTTTTAAGTTAAATTATTGAAGCCGAAACTCTATAAAGGCAGGCGACCGGAACATGACTCCAGGTGGCAAAGGCCCAAGATTAGACTGGACAGTCGGGAATAATGTTATGTCGGATACGGCTTTTCCTAAGGCATACGGGAGGGGGGACCTCAGGCAGATATTCGAGTTCAATTTTCAGTTGGAAGGCTCTGCTGGAACTAGTATTATTCGGGCTATTCTGCGGCGGTGTGGTGCTCGGGCTTAAAACGGTAATGTCGAGGTGGGTGTTCCCCTGCTGATAGCAAAGGTCACCGGCTGAAATGTTTGGACTGAAGCCCCCACATCTGGACCATTTTGCTTGGATAGAGCTGTAACTAGGGATTTGTGAGAAAGCACTTTGTGTAAACACCAGGCAAAGGATTATTCCAAAAATATACTTTAAATTTTGCATGCTTTACGCCCCGTAAGCTTGATCTACTTGTCGACTGCTAAGAGATACTGATGGCATCTCCCATCCCATATTCATGGGGTGCAGGCCCCCGTGTGATTTAAAAGGCAGGAGTCTACGGCAAATAAAATGCCTTATCCCCACCAAACACTTTCCTATTTTCGGAACGGCCCGTTTGGATCAAAAGGCTAGCGCTGAGGCTTTGGAAAGTCCGGAATATTGCGCTGGCGAAGTTGTTCTTCGCCGTCCGAGATTACGAATAACGGCCCTCGGATAGGCGCGCCTTGTCCGCCAATTATTCCCCCGGCCATCGGGACAACTTTGGCAAAGACTTCCGCGCTTCGGCATTCAGAGGAAAGTTGAGAATTAGATATTTCCTGAGCATTGTCAGCCAACAACTTGACTGTCGTTTGAATATGGTAGGATCGGTTTTCAGAGAAAGGCTCATCGGCCCAAATTATTGGCGCAGGCACAGATCCCGAACTTTCAAATCTGAGAGTTACCGGCAGAGCTCCCGGGATTGTATCGGCGAGAGGGTCGCGTTGAATAGGGTCTTGCAGAAATCTACCGCCTTTCGTTTGGGAGACTACGGCTCCAATTTCTATAGCCTCAAAATTCGGGTAAAGCTGATCCAACCGCGCTGCTTCGGACTGTATCGCAGCGGTTTTTGAGGTGCTTAAATCGAGTTTCATCCCATGACTGGCCCCTAATCCTCCGGGCTGCGAGGCCGTTAGTTACTCGACCAAATCATCTCGTCCCCAGATATCGCATTCTGCCGCCGCAGGCCCCGGCTCATGGGTAATCGTCACCTCATCCGGAGCTGAGACATTCCCTTCTACATCAGTGACGGTTAGGCGAAATTGGCGTGTTCCGTGACTAGGCCAATAGCTGGCCATGGCGCCGTTGGGCTGCCCTAAGTCAATTCTGTTGCCGGATATTTGCTCCCATTTATAAGTCAGTGTGTCGCCGTCAGGATCCGAAGAGTTTCGGCCATCAAGCCAAAATGGTGACGTACTGCTCGTGGTAACATCATCTCCGGCATTTGCGATAGGTGGCTGGTTGCCGCTCAACTCCGGCGGTGCCTCCGGCATAGGGATGTGGGAGCAACCAACGCTCAGTCCCGATAGGCTCAGCCCTAAGACCCAATATGATATATCTCGGTGAGCCGCGATTTGCTTTAGCATTGTGTTACTCCGCATGGATATTCCAACTTTTATTTTATCCAGACAAAATCTTTGAAGGCAGTTGGGGGAAAGAATTTCTAAAATCTAAGATTTTGGGCCTTGGGATATATGAAAATTTGAGGTCCCTACCCATATGCGCCCCATACAGGGTAGAGACCCTCACCCGAGGGTAGAGCTAGATACGAGCCAAAAGGTCCGTTTTTTTGTTTTCGAATTCTTCCGCATTTAAAACACCGCTGTCGCGTAATTCAGCCAGCTTGCGAAGTTGATCGGTAGGCGATTGTTGGTCCTGTGCCGTGTCTTTTGGCATAACGCTTGATGTAGCCACCCAGTCTTCAATTTTCGCAATGACGGGATCAAACTCTTCTTTGCCTTTGAAGCTGTTAAAGGTGAGGTCGTTATGCGTCGAATATAGTTTTACGCTTCTATGTCCCAAGAGCGAATTCGTCTCGATTGACGAAACCTTTCCCAGATCTATTGATTCAAATTTTTCTCCGATGAAACCCTTGCGATAAAAACAAACGCGCTGATCCGTCAAAATGAGGCGCCCCGTCATCAGAGCATCTTTTGAGTCCTTCTCCTTTCCCGACATGTAGCCTTTGAGACTCTCAAGCATTTTTTCACCCGGGCGCATTTTTGACGCCGAGAAATTTTCTAAATGTTTGTCGCTCTTTGTCATAATCTATTCCTTCTTTTTCTTCCAAAACTGCCAGCGTTTTTTGACCTTCTTTTTCGCCTTTTTGATATCTTCTTCAGTCAGGACGACCTCCTCGGTTTGCAGTGCCTCGCTGAGCTCGGGCGGTAGTTTCACCCTTATGCCGTCTCGGACCACACCAACCTGTTCATCGCCCGAAACGATGTCGGTATTTCCACCAATTGACGTCCCGGAGCTAATCTCTGATGTACCGTCGCTAAATATCAGATTTGAACCCGGCCCTGCACTGCGTAGGCCATTGAGAGAGCCAGAATTGTCCAGCTTCACATAAACGGTTTCGTAGAGGCAGTTATCGGGATAAACTGGCTGGTAAAAAAAATCGCCATTATTTGCGTAAAGGTTGATTTTGGTATCAAGCCTGTACCAATCGCCTTCAACGAAGGGCTCGCCCATCCAATATAATTGCGGCGCAGGCGAGACGGGTTTCTCAAACCTTCTCGCCATCGTAGGCGCCGCTGTTCCGCCGCCAGACGTGGGAGTGTAGCTTGATCCGGCATTGGATATATAGCTTTTGATCTCCAAAGTTTTGAAGTTGGGATAAAGATTGTCTAAACGCGCAGCTTCTGCCTGCAAATCATTCCCAACTTGCCCCATAATAATATGTTTCAAAGAATAGTTGGTCCCGGCACCATTTGGCTGAACCGCTGTTAGTGAATCTACAAGCGCATCGCGGTTCCACGGGGAACATGTGGCGTTGTTTGCAGGCGGAAGAACGGTGATATCCACCTGATCCGCCGCAGAAAAATTACCGGCAGTATCCTCGACTATAAGCTCAAATGAGATCGTCGTTGCTGATGTCGCATTAGGCGTAAAAAAACTTGGACCAGCGGTTTCTAGACCCGCCAAACCAACTGTAGGCCCAGAGATTTGTCGCCAGGCATATGTCAACATATCACCTTCAGGATCTGATGAACCAGAACCATCCAGATTAACCTGCGTCGCACCCGAAATACTTTGGTCCGGACCCGCGGAAGCCGTCGGACTTAAATTGGGCGAGGTTGAGCGGCACCCATAGGTCAAATTAACATTAACCCACTCTCCTCGATTCCAATTCGTGACACCAGATGGCGGAGCCAATGGCACGATGACAGAATTATCTGTAAATGAAGCGGCATTTACAACAGACTGAGCGTTAGGATTATCTGTCGTAGCAACAATATTGGAGATATAAGTCTGCCCCGAACAAGACGAATTTTTTGGGTTGAGGTTCAAAAACTTGAAGTGCGCGTCATTCCCATAGCTGATTCTCGGATCATCCAATGCTAATAATTCAATCCTTATAGAATCCTCCTCCACATCAATATTCCAGCGCGGCACCGAATGCTGCTCGTCAAATGGATCAAGTCCGAGCGATTCCAATTCTAGATCATCATTTACCGTCACAATTTTCGAATTTTGGGGTGCAATCCATTGAATGGTGATATCATCGCCGAATAACCCCTGCGGGACAGGATTTAAGGGCGGATATTCCTCCGTGATCGGTGTCTGCGTAATTGCGACTTGGCTGCCGGTCGGAGGTGTCAGCTCAATTCCGGCCGGAAAAGCCTGACTGTCGTTGGGATCGAGAGTCAGAGCCGGATTAATCCCCAAAATTGTGAATGAGGCTGTCGGAACAGTAAATGTATGCTCTTCTCCGGCCAAGAGAAATTGTGTTGGATTCGCATTTGACGGCGTTTGTATTTCGTAGCCATCCGTATCGTTCACACTCGACAGGCTTGGCATTTTTACTTTTGTAAAACTGGACCCTGTCACTTCGAAATTATATCCGGAGGCCACAGGCGGATCGATCCAGAAAATTTGATTGGTACAGGTTCCGGCCGCATTCAAGATAAACACGAAGTTTCCGGGATTCGTTGTCGTTGGCATCAAGGGATCGGCTTCGGTCGTACAATTGGGATTGGCACCCACAGACCGGTTCAGCGTAAGAGGGATTGATCGGAGGTTTTGACCGTTCGATAATACAAAAGTATCAGGTGCATTAGGCGCTGGTTGGAAAGAGGCGTCAAACCAAAATTTGCCCGAAAATGTTAAGCTGGGCGAATTTCGTTCGGCAGTCGTCAAAACATAGCTGTGCGCACAATTCAGCGTTCTATTTCCCTGCCATGTACAATCAGCGGCAGTGTCAATAACGTTACCGTTTACCGTTAAACCTTCCATGCCAAAGGGCGTGGGCGTGTTGGACGGGAAAGGGTCACCTTGGGAACTTATATCATCAATGGTGATTGAGATGTCCAAATCAATGGACGATGAATTTGACGTGTAGCCTACACTACTGCCAATTATTGTTTCGGTACCATAAGTCGAGATCTGAGCCCAAGATTGTGTGGCTGACACAAAGCACAGCGCCGTGCCTAAAATAAGGTATTTTGCAGATGACATGACGCGCTCCCGAATTTCGTGATGTCATCATGCGGGTAAAGCTATGTCTCACCATCCCACAAATATGGGGGGCCGCGAAAAACAAGACACTTGAAAAAAAACTAAATGGCTGAGATAAGGAGTCGTGGCAAAGGGGCGATCATATATAAAGTCACAGCTGTGGCTAGTGGCGGCAAGTCTCGCTATAGCTGTGCTTCTGATTGCGATGATTAGGACGTCTGTTCCCAGCACGCTGCATTTCTCCAGTAGCGAAGTAAGTGCGCAAGACGTCCGTTTTTTCCAATCAGCGCCATATCATCAAATTCGGCGGCCGCTGACTGGGGAGGCCGAAAATTATTTGCCCGATCAATTTGGGGTGAAACAAGGCGGTACGCGACAATTTAGTTTTACGCGGCATCATGATGATCTCAGCGATCAGATACAGAGAATTTTCATTCCTGTTTCAGGCGGAGATGTCAGCCTGTCTATCAATGGAGCTCCGGCGGCTCGTGGCCAAAACCTGCCCTACACAGGTCCGGGTTTGGGTCGCCAATATTTGTATGCTGAAATAAATCCTTCCCTATTAAACCCAGGTATAAATCGGATTGATTTGATCATGCGGCAAGACCGTGCACATGCCGGCATTCGCCAGATATATTTCAGTGATGATCCGCAACTCATGACTGCTGAAACCTCACTTTTAGCATGGTCAAAAAGGTTGAAGTCAATCCTTTTCATTGCGGGGATTATGGGCCTGATATGCTCTCTGTTCGGCCTGATCATAGGCTATAATCGTGTGGTTTTCATTGGCGGTGCAGGGCTGGGCAGTGTTGCAACCATATATGGCTCCAAGCTTAACTTGCTTGGTTTCGACCAGTCAGCTTGGCTCAATCACAAGGTACTGGCAGCCCTGTCTCTGGTCAGCGCAGTTTTGATTATATTTGGATGTATTCGATCTCTTAACCTATCAAAATTAATCACATTGGGGTCAGCTCTAGCCGCCCTCTTCGCCGCTAGTTTAGGTCTGCTTTTAACCGTGTCCGCGGTTCATATGCCCTCATCAACCACCGTCATCCATTGCGCCAATTCCGCATTGACTCCGGTGTTGATCTTTGGACTACCATTGCAATTGATTTTCGACATGCGTTTGTTTCGGAAGAGCTATGCTGCGGCGCAGTACGAAATTACACAGCAGAAAAATGTCATCGCCGCTCAAGACATGGCTCTCAAAACTGAAATTAAAAACAAGGCTGTTTTAGAAGAACGACAACGGTTTACACGCGACATGCACGATGGGATTGGTGGGCAATTAATGTCCTTACTTGCCCGCGTACGCTCCGGCCGAGTTGACCTATCGGGTGTTGAAAGTGATTTAAAATCAAGCCTGACGGATCTTCGTATGGTGGTCGATTCGCTTGATAACGTTGGTGAAAATCTAGGCGCTGCCATGGTTACTTTTCATGCCCGAGCGTCTAAACAACTCGAAGCTGAGCAGGTACACTTGGATTGGAACCAAGATTTTGATCTGTCTGAATATATTTTAGACACGCGACGAATCTTAAATCTCTATCGCCTTTTGCAAGAAGCTATTAGCAATATTGCTCGACATGCGGAGGCTTCAGAGGTCACGATAAAATTCTCTGATGCCCCCGACAAAAATGGGTTCGCGATTCAAATCGCCGACAACGGCAAAGGGTTCGATATCGGTCCGAAAGTTGCGGGCAAAGGTCTGAAAAATATGAAAACGCGAGCTAAAAAGATTGGCGGCGTGCTCGACATTGTCTCCCAAAAGGAAAAACGTGGGACCACGATAAATTTACTCGTGCCCATAGGCACCTAAGCATTTAAATTACAAGTCTAGCCATCCATTCTGAACGGCTTCAAAGATGGCCTCATTGCGGGAATGAACGCTGAGCTTACGATATATCGATTTAACATAATCGCTCACCGTATGGGTCGAGATTTTTAGTGT